>LNFM01000075.1_pt1 | contig 221777 bp, 205 predicted proteins | sample 596031 | NCBI WGS metagenome assembly LNFM01 (sample SAMN04254537, study PRJNA301005) | activated carbon metagenome | isolation source: dual media filters at the Ann Arbor, Michigan drinking water treatment plant | place: USA: Ann Arbor | reverse complement strand
ATTCTTACATATTACCCCCGCCGTTACTGTCTAGTCCTAGTTACTGACCACCTTCAATCGTAGAGTGGGGGTGGTCAGTAACGGCTCGAGGACGACGACAGGAGCGGCGGGGGTGTTTTTGTTAGCAGTTCTCAGTCTTTGATCAATTTATTAAAATCAATTACGTCCCAAATAAGTGAGTCATCGAATCGATAACGAATCACTTATTTTGCATTTTGAATCTGGACTTTTTCGCGGCCATCAATCCAAGTTCCCAAAGAACTTGCTCGTATCGATGTTGTTCATCGATTGAATTGACGTCATTCTCGGCATCAAAAACGAACTTAACCTGACTATAATTAAGCGGCTCTAACTCATGATTTTGCGAATTAAATTTTTTCCTAAAATACTAATTCACTTTTCCTCCTTTTGGCGTTTGTTGTCGTTCAAAGTTCTTAAAAAGCAAGGTATGCCAACTAAGAGTGATTTTTGATTTAAGCTGTTGAAACTTAATTTGAATTTTTAAAATCGGTTGAAAATTCGTTGTGCCTGATGATTCAGAGATCCTGAATGCTCTTAGCAACAAGTTGAAATTAGTGAGAGCTTTCGGAAGATTGGATAACGTTCAGGTTATCTGAAGTCCATTCAAAATTCCTGAACTGACCACAAGTTTTTTCGAAGTTCAGAAAAACTGAATAAAAGATAAGATTTTAATTTCTATAAATATTATCGCCCTCAGCGGCGTTGAACCTGTAAAGCGACGACTCTTCCAAGGCTTGTATTCACTGGCGAGCCGAAAAGGGTTTGATCTGAATAACTAAGATGTTCCAGACCATTCATCACCAACCATATAACTCGCACTCTATACGCCGGTCGCATAGAATTCGATAGATCCGTCGTTGTTGGCGCCAGAATTTGAATTCGTTTTTACTGCATCTTTGTAGGTCCACGTGATACTGGAACCGAAGCGTTTGTCTTTAGCGTTATATCCAAGACCAATTCCCAAATTTCCGCCGTAGCCAGGTGAATCACCAAATTGAGATTCAACCATTTCGCCATGCGGCACTTTGGTAGCCTGGGTTTGTCAATCTTGACCATCGACTTAATAAAACTTAGCTTTCACTGTACGGAGATAACTTGAATTCATTTTTTGCTTACATCTTTACTGCGATGACTTTGTTTGGCTCTTTTAGTAGCGCTGAATCTTTTTGTGCAGATGTAAAGTCTCAAAATACTGTTCTTGAGTTATCAGCTAATGAAGTCACATTGACGAGTGCTCACCAAGACTTTCCTTGCAGTCATGATGAGTCTGACTGTCATCACTCCTGCGTGGGTCATAATTGTCATTTAGGGCATTGTGCGTTTCCTATGAGTTCTCAGATATCAGTGTTCACAGTTTCATTTGAAATGCCTCATCACATCTTTGATGTGGCCCTTTTCATTTTTGACTTTCAAACAAGTCTATTTCGCCCACCGATTTCCTAAAAGACATCCAATCACGATCCTTAAGCGACACTTTTCTTCAAATTTAAACTTTTAAGTGTCATTTCAGTTTCGAAAATTTCTAACAAATTAAAAAATCTTTGGAGCACACGCATGAACTCATTTTCGTATCTAGCGCTTGTTATTTGCTTTCTGGGAGCCCACATGAGCTTTGCCGAAAGCAAGAACCCTGAATGTAGCATTACAAATTATTCTGAACTCGTGAAGTGCATTGAAAAAACAGCATTACCAGTTCAAATCGCAGATCAAAATTTAAAAGCATCAAGGCATCTCGAAGATGCAAGTCGGCAGTGGATCAACCCAGAAATTGATGCAGAAACTGTATCGAAGGGTTCTGAAAAATCAGAAACTACAGCCACACTCTTTTTTAATTTTCGACTTGGTGGAAAACGAAGCTCGGGAATCAAAGAAGCTCTTGGAGAGATTGCAAAATCCGAAGCCGAGCGAGACCAAATCGTCCAGCAAACACGTCTTGATTTGATGCTAGCCCTTTACAGGCTGACTCAGCTAAAAAGTGAAACTAGCATTGAGCAAGAGTCTGTGGAAACATTCTCAAAAATTGTGGGTCAGTTTGAAAAAAGACCTGCCCTTAATCCAGAACAAAACGTTTCCCTGGCTGTGTTTAAAATGGCCTTAGGAGATCATAGCTTAAGACTTGCCAGTCTAAAAAATCAGGAAGAAAAATTGTATCAATCACTGACCGCTGCCACAGGAATCAGACGAGATTTGATTCAAAAAAATCTTCCTTTAAAAAAACAATCTTGGCCAGATCTGAGCAAAGCCAAAGATGATCAAATTTTGTCGCCAAAGGAGAGAAAAGCTCTGGCTGAGCTTAAAATTGCAGAGGGGCTGAAAGAAAAAGCTGATGCTGGAGCTTGGCCTGACTTGAAAGTGGGTCCAACAGTTCGTTCAACAAAAGATAACGGCGTTTCTGATTCTTTCGTGGGTTTTAGTCTTTCAATGCCACTTCCGGTCTTTACACTCAATGGAGGATCTCGAAGTTTTGCTGAACAGAAGAAACTTGCAGCCGCTATGAGTCTTGAACATACAAAACGGCTCGAGCTTTCTTTGCGCTCTGAACTCGTGAGTCAGTATTATCAGACTGTATCCGCTTTAAAAAATACAATCAGTCTTAAAGTTATCGATGAGAAGCATGAGCAAATCGAAAAGCAATTTTTTAGAGGACTTGTACCAAGTTCGCTTGTGATTGAAGCTCATCGACAGCTGCTCGACCTCGAAGAAAGACGAAACCTATCTGAGCTAGAAGCTCTTGAAGCTTTGGGACAAATTCTAATTATCGATAATAAATTTCAAGAGGTCATTTTATGAAACTAAAATCAATTCTAACAATTTTCTTCATCTTCAGCTTTATGAGTTTGGCATTTTCAAGTGATGACCATGACCATAAAGAACACGACGAGCAGGAGTCAGAAGCTGAGCACAAACATGATGAAAAAAAGGATGAGCATAAGCATGAAGAAAAAGGTCATGCTCATGATGAAGAAGGACACGGCCACGGAGAAGAAGAAGGCGAGCACTCAGAGGAAAACGCTCAGGTAGGGCCTGAAAAAGGAATTTTAGAAGCGAGTGAAGTGAATGGAATCAAGCTCTCACCACAAGCTGAAAAAAATTTTGAAATTACAAAATTAAAAGTGGGTTCTGGTAGCTCTCACAACATTCCAAAATCAGCTGTTGTGACAGCCGGAACCGAAGTGAATCTGTATAGAATTCGAAATGGATTCTATAAAAGAATTGATTTTGAAATATTAAAACGAACAGGGACTCATCTCACAGTTAAGTCCAAGGACCTCAAAGACAATGATGAAATCGTTGTCACTGGATTGGGATTTTTAAGAATTGCAGAAATTGCAGCTTTCGGCGGAGCCCCCGAAGGTCACTCACACTAATTAATTGGAGTCTTTATGATAAATCGAATTATTCATTTTTCTGTATATAACCGAGGGCTTGTTCTTTTTTTAACAGGCCTTTTGGTCATCGCTGGTATTTATAGTTTTCAACATCTTCCCATTGACGCTGTTCCGGATATTACAAACAACCAAGTTCAGATCAATACTGTCATCGAAGGTTTAGCTCCTGAAGAAATTGAACGGACAGTCACATTTCCCGTGGAATCGGCAATGAGAGGGGCTGCTGGAGTTGAGCAAGTCAGATCTATAACCCGATTTGGACTTTCTCAAGTGACGGTGGTTTTTAAAGACTCAGTGGATATTTACCGAGCCCGGCAACTTGTGACCGAAAGATTGCAAAACGTTGCCAATGATTTACCTGGTGGCGCGAAACCGCAGTTAGGTCCTGTTTCGACGGGACTTGGTGAAATCTACCAGTACATTTTGGACTTTAAAGAAAAAAAATCAGGACAAGCTCGTACTGAACAGCTGATGGAGGTGAAAGCTCTTCAAGATTGGTATTTAAAGCCGCGCCTTTTAACCGTAGAGGGTGTTGCAGAAATCAATACTTCAGGAGGCTTTGAAAAGCAGTACCATGTCCAGCCAGATCCGCAAAAAATGGCAGCCTACGGAATTCATTTTGAAGAGATTAAAGAAGCCTTAGAAAAAGTAAATCGAAATGTGGGTGGTGGATACGTTGAGCAAACAGCAGAGCAATTTCTAATTCAAGGTGTGGGACTTCTCAAATCTCCTCAAGAAATTGAAAGAATTCCTGTTAAACAACTTGAATCCTTTAGAACAATTAAGATAGGTGACATAGCAAAAGTCGTTTTAGGTAAAGAGCTCAGAACAGGAGCCGCGACATACGACGGAAATGAAGTTGTACTCGGAACCGTCATGATGCTCTTGGGTGAGAATTCAAGAACTGTTTCAACTCGAGTCCATGAAAAAATTGAAGAAATTAAAAAAACCCTTCCTGAAAATGTGGAGCTCGAAACAGTTTACAATCGATCTGATTTAGTGAATCAGACATTGGGCACTGTGGAGCACAATCTTATTTTAGGTGCTATTCTTGTTACAATTATTTTATTGATATTTTTAGGCAATATTAGAGCTGCGATCATCACAGCGATCACAATTCCATTATCTTTGCTTGCTACATTTTTAATGATGAAGCCACTTGGTTTATCAGGAAATTTAATGAGTCTAGGAGCTTTGGATTTTGGAATTATTGTGGATGGAACAGTTATCGTTTTAGATAATTGTGTTCGCTTTATACAAATGCGCTACAAACAATTGGGACGAAACCTGACCGCTGAAGAACTTAAGCAATCTGTCTACGAGGCGACAGTTGAAATTAGAACAGCTGCAGGTTTTGGAGAATTGATTGTGATCATGGTGTTTTTGCCTGTATTTGCCCTGACGGGTGTTGAAGGAAAAATGTTCACTCCCATGGCAGCCACATTTATTTTAGCCGTTTTCGCAGCTCTCGTTTTTTCATTTACGACAGCTCCAGCATTGGCGAGTCTTTTTCTTTCTGGAAAGGCTCAAGACAAAGAACCTCGCTTGATGGTCTTGTTTAGAAATCTGTATATTCCATTCTTTGAGTTAGCTTTTAAATACAAAAGAGCCACCATTTCTGTAGCTATCCTTTCCGTTGTTTTGGGTGTGGGCTTGTTTCAAACGCGTGGAGCAGAGTTTTTACCTCAGCTCAGTGAGGGATCTTTTGCTTTTCATATGATTAGACCTGTTAATGCTTCACTTTCTCAATCAGTCGAATTTCAAAAAAAGGCAGATAAAGTCGTTGAGGCTTTTCCAGAGGTTGATCACGTTTTTTCTAGAATCGGAACAAGTGAAGTTGCGACAGATCCGATGGGAGTGAACGTGTCTGATACTTACATTATGCTAAAACCAAGAGAGGATTGGCCAAAGGTTGATGGCAACAAGCGAACTTATGTTGAACTCACATCATTGATGGTTGCGAGTCTTGAAAAAGAGTTGCCGGGTCAAACTTATCTGGCATCTCAACCTATTCAAATGAGATTTAATGAGTTACTTGAAGGAACTCGGGCCGATGTGGCAATTAAAATTTTTGGACCCGATCTTGGAAAGCTTGTTGAGATTGCTAAAGAGACTCAAGTCATTGTCTCTAAAGTCAAAGGCGCTGGTGACGTCGAAGTGGACCTAGCTGGAACTTCACCTGTTTTAAGAATTGAGCCTCGTGATGACAAATTATCGAGCTACAATGCTTCAATTAAAGATGTTCTTGATACAGTTTCAATAGCATTGGGCGGTCAAGAAGCGGGAATGATCTATGAGGGGGAAAGAAAATTTCCGATTGTGGTCAGGCTTGAAGACGATCTTCGAAGTGATTTGGCTGCTATTCAGAATCTTCCGGTAGGAATCGGAGCTAATTTGACTGTGCCGCTGCAAAATCTTGCCAATGTTTCATTTAAAGAAACCTATGGATCAGTGAACCGAGAAAATTCAAACCGAAGAACAGCCGTGCTTGTGAATCTTCGAGGTCGAGATACTGAATCTTTTGTCTTAGAAGCTCAAAAGCTTGTGCAAGATCAAGTGAAATTGCCAGACGGATACTACTTTGAGTGGGGTGGAAACTTTAAGAACCTACAAGCTGCAAAAAGTAGACTGCTCATTCTAGCTCCCTTAGCTCTCGTTATTGTTTTGATGATGGTCTATGCCGCTTTTGGCAGTATCGGCGAAACACTTTTAATTTTCGGCTGCGTGCCTTTGGCTCTCGTTGGTGGGGTTCTGGGGCTGATCATTAATGGTCTGCCGTTTAGTATTTCTGCTGGAGTCGGATTCATCGCACTTTCGGGAATCGCAGTCTTAAATGGCGTTGTTTTGGTGAGTTTCTTTAATAAACTTAAAGCAGAAGGAAAGACTGGGAAAGAACTCGTCCTTGCAGGAACACTTGTTAGATTGCGACCTGTATTGATGACAGCTTTAGTTGCAGTTTTCGGTTTTATTCCGATGATGCTTTCGACAGGTGTTGGATCTGAAGTCCAAAGGCCTCTAGCTTCAGTTGTTATCGGAGGAATTATTTCATCGACTTTGCTGACGCTTATTGTTCTTCCGGTTCTATTTTCAATTTTCGAATCAAAAATGACAGGCCGAGTGGCTCATTAAAAAATAACAGACGAACTTATTCGTCAAAAAAAGGAGATTTATGAAACAAGCCCTCTTAATCACAGCCATCTTTTTTGGCATCAATGGATCAGCTTTAGCGAGCGATGGTCATGATCACAAAAAAGAGAAGCAACATCAACACAAGGAGCATAAGTGTGAGGCTTGTAAAAAGTCCGAGAAGGATTGCAAGTGTGATCACAAAGACGAAAAGCACGGTGAGCACGATGACCACTCTCACGATGAGAAAAAAGACGGAAAAAAACAAGAGAAGAAAGAAACGAAGTAATTTATGAAAAAATCTGGGTTCATTTTACTAATTGCAATTGTTGGTATTTCCTTTGGTTGTGCTAGCTTACCTCGACACGAACATTTAATAGGAGAGGTGAGAAGGGTGGGCCCAGGTAAAGAGAGCTTGGTCTGTTTGGATGGAGTCGATGCCCAAGTCGGCCAAACGGTCTCTGTTTTTGAAAGAGTATGTCGATCGCAAGTTGTACAAGGTCGCTGGGTCAAGCGACCTGGCTCTTTGTGCGAATTAGTCCCGAAAGGTGAGGCTAAGATTATGTCTAAGATAAGTTCTCACGACGTGTCAATACTGCCCATAAATGAATTCCAGTTGAGCCCAGGTTTCGTAGTGAAAGTTGTGAGATAATGAAAGCCCTAATTTTTCAAAAACTACGGCTCGCTTCTGCATTTTATTGAAGTTAAGATATTAAATGGGGCTCAACTTGAGGCTGGATTTATCTTTGAAAGCTCCACAATCTAAAAAGGAAACTTATGGATCAGACGACTAATCATGATAACTGTTGTAGCCCTGGTCACTCACCAGATGAAAAAGTTCTCAATCAGATTGAGAATACAATTGTCTCTATTTTTTCAGTTTCTGGAATGGATTGTGCCGATGAGATTTCAGCTATTCAAAAGTCGCTGAACCATCCTAAGGTTGCAAAAATCTATGCAAACCTAATGACCTCGCAAGTGACAGTCAATCACGATCCTTCTTTTGAAAAAGGCGAAATTATAAAGCTGATCAATAAATCTGGAGTGAGAGTTCGAGAAACGACGGCTCAACTCTCATTTGTAGCTGAAAATAAGACTCGAGTTGTTTTGGTTTCAACTTCAGGAGTATTGGTTACAGTTGGATTATTACTTCAATATATGCTGAACGTTTCAGATGAAATTTTGTTTGTGACTTTTTTAGCAGCGACACTTGCTGGTGGAACACTCATTTTTCCAAAAGCACTTCGATCTATCAGACAGCTTTCTTTAGATATGAATGTGCTTATGACGATTGCAGCCATTGGAGCCTTTTTTATCAAAGAATACTCTGAGGCGGCAGCCGTCGTTTTTCTCTTTTCGCTTGCGGAAATGCTTGAGGCTTTTAGTGTGGCTCGTGCAAGGAAAGCCATTCGAGAGGTCCTGTCTGTAGTTCCTCAGTTTGCAAATTTGGTTAAAGGAAGTCAGTTTGAACCCGTTGCCATTGAAGAAGTGATAGTGGGTCAAGAAATTCTAGTGAGGGTAGGTGATCGAGTTCCACTTGATGGAACTGTGATAGCTGGTAGCTCCTACGTGAATCAAGCGCCACTAACCGGGGAATCACAACCGGTCTCAAAAAACGAAGGTGACACTGTATTTGCGGGAACAATTAATGAAAGTGGAAATCTAAATATAAAAGTGGTTCATGGTTACAAAGATACTAAAATCGCCAATGTGATCAGACTGATCGAAGAGGCACAAAGTAAAAAGGCACCGTCTCAAATCTTTGTCGATCAATTTGCCAAAATTTATACTCCCATTGTCACACTTGTGGCTGTACTTGTCTTTTTACTTCCTCCTCTTTTGTTTTCTCAAAGTTGGGATATTTGGTTTTACCGGTCGCTTGTATTTTTGGTTATTGCATGTCCATGTGCTCTTGTTATTGCAACACCTGTATCAGTTGTCTCAGCCCTGACAGCCCTTGCTAAAGGTGGAGTTCTTGTTAAAGGAGGCGTGTATCTCGAAGCTCTTGGAAAATTACGTGCGATTGCCGTTGATAAAACAGGTACGATTACTGAAGGTAAGCCGCATGTCGTATCTGAAAAGACATGGAAAGGCAGCTCAGAAGATGAGTTTCTAAAAATAGCCCTCTCTTTAGAAAAGACTTCGACTCATCCACTTGCAAAAGCAATCGTCGAGCATTGCTATAAAAAAAATAAAAAAGAATCAGCGGTCCTTCAGTTTCAAGTTATTCAGGGTCAAGGAGTTCAGGGGTTCATTGATTCGCACTCTTACTTTGCAGGAAATCATAAGCTCGCACATAGCTTGGGTGTGTGTAGTCCTGACGTGGAAAGCTATTTGCAATCTCTAGAAACCCAGGCTCAATCTGTTATGATCGTTGGACACATGCCACACGATGGATGCGCTGGAGAAATTTTAGGAATTTTCGGACTTGCGGATAAACCTCGTGAAGGTGTGAAGCTTGCAATCAAAAATCTACACACGGCTGGTATTCAAGAAGTCATTATTTTAAGTGGTGATAATCAGCGAACAGTTGATTCAATTGCTAAAATTGTAGGAATTGATCATGCGCAAGGCGATCTACTTCCAGAAAATAAAGTGTCTGCAATTCAGTCGCTGACTGATAAGCATAAGTTTGTTGGAATGGTCGGAGATGGAATCAATGATGCTCCGGCCCTGGCTTTGGCATCAGTTGGAATTGCAATGGGAGCGGCAGGAACTGATGCAGCAATCGAAACAGCCGATATAGCTCTAATGACAGATGATCTAGGCCAACTTGCAAAAGCTATTGCCCATGGCAGAAAAACACTTGGTATTATTAGGTTTAACATTGGTTTTGCATTGGCGATTAAAGCCGTATTTATAGTTTTGGGGATTATCGGACTTTCAAATCTTTGGCTTGCCGTTGCTGCTGACATGGGGGCTTCTTTACTTGTCATTGCAAACTCAATGAGACTTCTTACTGTTGATGAGGTTTCATAAAATGCAGAAGAAATTTCAACTCAATCATGAAAAGTTTAAGTATGAAATCCAATTAGCTCTTCAAGCAAGATTGGAAAAAAATTATAAAAAAGAATGGAACCACCTTGAGCGTGCACATATCCTCGGGCAGTTTAATCCATGGAAGCATTTTTGGGTTCACTTACTCATGATGAGATTCAGTCTCGTGAATTTAAAATTATTAGAATTTTTAGGCCAAATTCCTCGAATTATTTTAGCAATACCTGGCTCTGTTACGGGTCTGGCACCAAAGGGTAATACAGGAGGCTCAAACGTGGGAATGTTTACACCTATGGATATTCCCCAAGATCTTCACGATTTTGTAGGATGATGTAGACCTACTTTCAACACTGGATGTTCACTATTTCGATGCAGGCAGCAAATAGGCCTGCCCCCACTTGGATGCTTTGGAATCTTGGATGAGTTGTAGTTGCGCCTGTCGGACGAGCTTAAGGGCTTTGGGTAAGTGACCACTTCCGACCACCAAGACCGCAACGATCGCAATTGATTGAATAAGTTTATCGAGTCCCATGGGACCTCCTTTGTTGGTTAAGATACGAAACTTTTTAAAATTGTATGGACCGCTCTTAGTTTTTCTTCATTTGGAATTTGGTCGATCAGCAAAATGCATTCATCTTTGATGCTGACAATCGGAATTTGCTTTCCGTTGATGTATTCCTGAAACTCCGAATCGCTAAAACCATAAAATTCCAATAGACATTTGAGCCTAGAATCAGGAATTTCCATTCGACCATTTTCATAGTGGCCGATGGCTTGAGGGGAGCAGCTCGCTTTGTGAGCTGCTTCAGGTTGCGAGATCTTCTTTGAGATTCTCATGAATCTGATGATCTTGCTTTTTATAGTTATGATTTTCTTCTGGCTACGCTTCATATATTTCCTCCGTTCAAACAGTCGAATTTAATTGTTCGACTTGAAAGCCAGTTTCATCGCCCAGAGATTTGCAGTTTCTAGAAATTCCTTACAGAATTCCAAGAGCTAGGGTCTCTAGACAATGCGAGCGGAGAATACTGAAAATGTTTTGATCGATAGCCAAACTATAGCCAAGTTGTAGCCAAACCCTGTGATGGGGTGTGATCCGATGTGATGTCAGATCAAATTAAATCGAGAGAGAGCCATTGAGTTTTGTTTTTTGATTTCAGTTAGATACGTTTTAACGGCATTTAAGCCTACGAGTAAATTGGCGTCCCCAAGGAGATTCGAACTCCTGTATCCTCCGTGAAAGGGAGGTGTCCTAGGCCACTAGACGATGGGGACCTGATGCATCTGCCCCTTTCGGAGACAAATGAGAAAAATGGTGGCTCGCGATGGATTCGAACCATCGACCCCTTCATTAAAAGTGAAGTGCTCTACCAGCTGAGCTAGCGAACCAGGAATCTGAGTGGTCGAAAATGCTCAAAATAAGTTCCAGTGTCAACCCTTCTTTTTTGAATGCCTAAACCTTAAGCGTTTAGGTGTTAAATAAGGGTTTCACCCACAGTGTTTGCTCGCGGCCGGGGCCTACGGAAATCACATCAATCGGGGTTTTGACAAAGTCAGAAATAAAATCCAAGTACTGATTTACAGGGCGTGGAAGCTCGTTCAGTTGATTAATCTTTGTCAGATCCTCTTTCCACCCCGGAAGTTCTGTTAGCACGGGCTCGGCACCTTCCAGTTCATTTAAAGTAGATGGCCATTCGGTCACAACGGTGCCATTGATTTTGTAACCTGTACAAATTTGCAAGCGATCAAGCCCCGACAGCACATCTAATTTCATCATGGCAAGAGAAGTGATCCCGTTCAGTCTTATGGCGTATTTTAAAGCCACAAGATCCAACCATCCACAACGGCGAGGACGACCTGTGGTGCTGCCGAATTCTTTACCAACAGATCTTAAAAATTCACCGGTTGTGTCTAATAATTCAGTGGGGAAGGGGCCTGATCCCACACGGGTGGCATAGGCTTTAAAAACCCCGATCACTTGTTTGATATTCTGTGGCCCAATTCCTGTGCTTGTTAGTGCACTGGAAGAAATGGTGGGACTTGAAGTCACATAGGGGTAGGTGCCGTGATGAATATCAAGCAAAGTGCCTTGAGCCCCTTCGAATAATACTTTTTTTCCACCCTTAATGGCTTTTAAAATAAGGTGAGAAGTGTCCTGGCAACGATGCGGGGCCAGCTTTTCAGCGGCCTGTAAAAGTTTTTCCACAAGTTCTGTGGTTTCAAAGGCTTTTTGTCCGTAGATTTTTTCAAACAAAACATTTTTTTCTTGAAGAGCGCGTTCAAGTTTTTCTTTTAAAGTGGCAGGTTGGAAAAGATCAGAAAAAATAAGACCCCTTCTGGATGTGCGGTCTTCATAAGCGGGACCAATGCCTTTACCGGTGGTGCCAATTTTTTCTTTGTTCAAATGGCTTTCGCGGGCCACGTCTAATATTTTATGATAGGGCATAAGTAACGAACAGTTGTCTGAGATCAAAAAGTTTTCCGCTTTTTTCATAAGCCCTTGAGCTTTTAATTTTTCGATTTCATCTAAAACTCCAAACACATCTAAAACAACACCTGAGGTGATCATGCATAATGTGTTGGGGTGTAGAATGCCCGAGGGAATTAAATGAAGAATTGTTTTAACACCGTTCACGACTAATGTATGGCCGGCGTTGGCTCCGCCTTGGAATCTGACAACAAGATCGGCTTTGCTGGCTAATACGTCGACAAGTTTGCCTTTACCTTCATCGCCCCATTGAGCACCCACCACAATACTAGCTGACATCGAGATCCCCTTTTTTAAAGACTGCGGGCCCATAATAGCGAAATTTAAAGGCTTGTCGTCAAGATTTTGCTTAAGATTCTTGATACCAAGGGGCTTTGGGGGGCAGGGTGTCGGAGGTCATGCCGGATTCAAAAAAGCGTGCGATCTTTTCTGCCGCCATTTGAGAGGCTTTTTCTAAAGCCTCTTCGGTCTGAGATCCAATGTGAGGAGTCATAATCAGCCTGGGAGCCTGCCTGAGAGGGGATTCCTGAGGCAAGGGTTCGATTTCAAATACATCTTGAGCAGCTGCCAGTAGCCATTTTTTTTCTAAAGCTTCCAGTAGCAACGCTTCATCGATCACGGAACCACGGCAGGTATTAATTAGCACCACAGGTTTTGGAAGATCTGATAAAATATGGCGGTGAATAAATTTATGAGTTTCCGGAGTTTTTGGAACATGCAGACTGATGACATCTGCCTGGTGAAAAACTTCTTCGAGCCCCAATCGTTCAATGCCTCGAGTTTGAAAGGTCTCTGCATCTTGATAAGGATCAAAAGCAACCACACGCATGCCAAAAGCTTTGGCAATTTCAGCGACCCTTGTGCCAATGCGGCCCAGACCCACAATGCCGTAGGTGCGGCCGAAAAGTTCAAAGCCTTTTAATTGTTCACGGGCCCATCTTTGTGAATTCATCTGCATTTGCGCTGGAATTATTTGTGTCGCAGTCGCCATGACCATTGACCATGTCAGCTGGGCGGCACTTTCCCTGTGGGCCCAAGGAGTGTGCATGACAGTGACACCCCACTTGGCTGCGGCCCCAAGATCGATGTGATCAAAGCCACTGGTCATGGTCACGATCACTTGTAAGTTTCTGGCTTTTTCAAAAAGATCTTTTGTAATTTCTGTTTTAGAGCGAATCAAAAGTGCATGGCAACTGACCAAGGATTCCAAGGGAAGATCCATGGGGTGGGGGGCTTTTAAAATCTCAAAGGGCCCTTGGCGTTCAAGATAAAGTTGAGACTCAAAAGAAAAACGATCTGAAATCAAAATCTTTTTTTTCATGGAAGCTCTTTCAGGAATTTTTCACAGTCTTGAAAAAAAACATTTTCACCAATTGGTAGTTCGTAACCAAAATCTTTTAATGAATGAAACAGTCCACCGGCAAAGGCCATCAAGTCATCATCTAATAAATAACCCATGTGTCCTACTCGAAGAATTTTTCCTTTTAACTGATCTTGACCACCCATCACAGTGATTTGATATTTTTTTTCTAAATGTTCCCTGAGTTTTTGCCCGTCGATACTAGAAGGCAAGCAGCCTGCTGTCAGTGAAGGACTGGGGCTTTTTGAAAACAATACTAGGTTTAATTTTTGAAAAACAAAGCGGGTAAAATCAGCACGCCTTTGCAAAGTTTTAAACCAAGCGGGGAGGCCTTTTTCAAGCATCACATCTAAGGCTTTATCCAAAGCTTTGATCAACGCCACAGAGGATGAAAAATAAGTTTCCCCTTTTTCATTGGCCTTTTTTTCCATTCTTAAATCCAAGGCAAAGCGGGGAGTTTTTGCATTTTCAAAACTTTTTTGCGCTTTTTTAGAAAAGGCCACAAAGCTAAGTCCTGTGGGCAGCATAAAAGCTTTTTGCGAGCCTGCCACAACGGCATCTAAGCCCCATTCATCCATGGGTAAAGGTAAAGTGCCAGCGGCTGTGATGGCATCCACAAGCAATAAAACATGGGGGTATTTTTTTGTGATTTCCGATAATTTTTCAATGGGGTGCAAAACCGCTGTGGAAGTTTCACAGGCCTGAGTCAGCACCGCTTTAATATTTTTATTTTTGCTTAAAATTTCTTCAACGGCCTGAGGCTGAACGGCCTGGCCCCATTCCACATCCACCGAATGAGTGATGTAGCCAAATGTTTTGGCCATATCTCGCCAACGCTCTCCAAATTTTCCACTGACGATGCATAAAACTTCATCACCGGGGGAAAGTAAATTAACAAGGGCTGCTTCCATGCCAGTGGAACCTGTGCCGTTCACAATGAAAACAGGTTCTGAGGTTTGAAAAACTTTTTTTAAATTGCTTAAAACATTTTTTAAGATTTGATCAAAAAGTGGAGTTCGGTGATGCACCATCTGCGCTGAAAGTTCGCATAAGACCTCTGGGTGCAAGGCCACTGGGCCTGGCGCCATCAGTCGGTACTTTTGGAAGGAATTCGTTGTCCAGGTCATGGTTCTCACTTATACTTTGACTAATTAAAATGCTGAAAAAGAATTATTTCTATTTAACTGTGACTACGCTTTTTTGGGTAGTTTTATTTCAAACTTCCTGTGCTTACCGCCTAGGGGTCAAAGGTCGCTCTTTACCCGGTGGCCACTCGCAAGTGGAAGTTCCTGTGTTTGTGAATTCTAGCACCGAACCCGGCGTGGAAGTCTTATTTACAAATTCATTGATTCAGGAAATTGAAAAAAACAAAGTCGCTGCCGTGCAACACACGGGTGATGCCCCTGTGCAAATCAAAGGTGAAATTATTAATATTTCTTATAAACCCACGGGTCCCATTCAAAAAGGTGAAAAAGCACCTCTTTTGCCTGAAGGCACAGTTTTAGCGACAGGTTACCGCGTGATCGTGACCGCTCAAATCACGCTGATTGAAAAAGCCTCTGGTAAAAAACTCTGGAGCAGTCAATTCGACGGCGAAAGTTTTTATACTTCACCACAGGTGACCATTGCCCGAGTGAACAGTGTAAATCCGTTGTACAATTTGTCAGCAAGACGGCGTGTGATCGAATTTATTGCGCAAGACCTTATGGTTGAAGCTCATGACCGAATGACAGAAAATTTTTAAAGGAAATTGAAATTGGCTTGGCTTGAGGCACGTGAATTTTATGAACAACTGCAGGGACCTTCGTTAAGGCCTTTGGTGTTTCTGTTAGGTGAAGAGCCTTACCTCATTGAACAAGCCATGAAGCAAGTGGAAATCCAAAAAGTGGATGACTCCATGAGAGATTTTAATTTTACTCAGTACAGCGCATCTGATGCCCAGATCGATAAAGTCCGGGACAACATTGAAACCTTACCTAGCTTTGCCCATCAGCGAGTGATTTTTTTAAAAGACGTGCATGAATTGAAAGATTCCGACTGGGAAATTCTTGAACCTCTAATTGCAAATCCAGTCGAGTCCACTTTATTAGTTATGACAGCCAGTCGTTTTGATAAAAGAAAAAAAGTTTTTAAATTATTATCTGAAAACGCTGTGTGTGTGGAATTTAAAAAGCTTTACGACAACCAAATTCCTTCTTGGATTTCCTATATGTGCCAGCAACAAGGTTTGCAAATTTCTGATGAAGCCAACCACTTGCTTCACAGAAATGTGGGCTCTCATTTGCTTGAAATTGAGGGCGAAATTACGAAACTACAAAGTTACATTTCTCCTAGGCTTCGCATCGAAGAAGCTGATGTGAAAGCTGTGGTTTCAAAAGCCCGAGAAGAAAATGTTTTTCAATGGACAGAGGCTGTGGCCAGCCGTGACCGTGTTAAAGCCTTAGAAAGTCTTGCCACACTTTTAGATCAGGGACAAAACGAAGTGGGTGTGGTTTCCATGATGGCTAGACACGTTCGCTTGTTGATGAAAATAAAAAAGGGTCAACAACTGGGCTACAATGGCTCAAGGCTTGCGCAATTTGTGCAAGTCTCACCTTACTTTTTAGCCAACTACATCAAGCAGTCCAGTCTTTGGACCCACACTCAACTCGAGAACCTGATTTTGACTCTAAATGAAACAGATTTAGCTCTGAAAACTTCACCTGTTTCGGCCCCTTTGTGGTTAGAAAATATGGTCCTCAAAATGACCCATCCTAAGGCCTAGATCTTTTTAAGTTTGCACAAGTAAATGACGAAAAGCTTACTATGAATGCTCAAGCGCTGCAGGCTCCCTTATTTCGTCGAAGTTTTCCAAGAAGACTTTTTAAAAGAACTGTAAGTGTACTTTTTAAAGGTCAGTATTTTTTGGTGAATTCAGGTGAAATCGGTGAGGGCGGAATGTCACTGTATTCGGATATGGTGATGACCGAGGGTGAGCCCCTGGTGGTCAATTTTCAAATTCCTGGTGGGGTTTTCGTATCATTAAGGGCTGAGATTAAATCGACCGTGAAAGAAAATGTGCCGACTGGCTATGTTTTGCACGGGATTGCGTTTACTCAGATCGAATTTGCCTTAAAACGACAAATCCGATCATTTGTATCATCTAGAAAGTTCTAGAATTACTTAGCTAAAGTTTGGTGAACACGCGAAGAAAGGCGAGCGATTTTTCGTGAAGCTGCTTCTTTTTTGAAGATTCCACGTTGAGCCGCTTTCATGATTTGGCTTGTGAAGTCTTTTAGTAGTTCAGGTAATGTTTTAGCGTCTTTAGCAGCTAAAGCTTTAACAAGACTTTTTTCAGAAGTACGAACCGTGTTTTTGCGGCTTGTGTTCACTTTGTTTTTACGAATCGTCTGACGAGCTCTTTTTTCAGCGGACTTATGAGTTGCCAAGGGATCTCCTTAAAAATAGTATTACAATGACGGTTCAAAGTGTTAGCACACTTAGCCCGGTGCCGCAAGAGTCATCAGGGGGTTAGCATCAAAAATTCACAGGAAATGCGAAAAAAGTCAGTGCTTTTTAAGGCTTTTTTGATGTCTCTAGGAACTCTAAGCAGCCGGTTTTTGGGACTTTTCCGTGAAATGCTGTTAGCAGCCCTCTTTGACCGAATGGTCACCGATGCCTGGTCAGCGGCCTTTAAAATCCCCAATTTATTTCGAAGATTACTGGGTGAGGGCTCATTGTCGGTCAGCTTTCAGCCCGTTCTGATCGAAGCTCAAAATGAGGATCAAAAAAATTCCACCCAAAAAGCCACAGAGCTCAGTGATACTTTGCATGCTTTTTTAATAGGGCTGCTGCTACTACTCACTGTTTTAGGGGTTTTGTTTTCCCATGAAATTTTGGGCTTTATTTTAGATGCGGACTACGTGGCAAGAACTGAAGCTTTTGAGCTGACGGTGAGGCTTGCTAAAATCATGTTTGGGTTTTTGTTTTTTATTTGTTTGTTCGCTTATTACATGGCGATTTTGAATGCGAATGGTTTTTTTGGCTGGGCGGCCGTTGCGCCGGTATTTTTTAATATCAGTTTAATTATCTCAACACTACTGCCACAAAATATTTTAAGCACTCGGGGAGATTTTCTAGCCTGGGGTGTTTTGCTGGGTGGCTTTTTACAAATGGCTGTGATGATCCCCCCTTTATTGAAAGCAGGGTTATTTCCTAAATTTCAGTACCATTTTCGTAATCCTCAGTTTTTAAAAGTTTTAAGAAATATGATCCCAGGCTTTTTTGGCTTGGGGCTTGCGCAAATCACAGTGCTGGTCAATATGGGTTTTGCAAGCTCCTTGGGTGAGGGTGTTATTTCTTATATCGCTTGGGCGGACCGATTGCTGGAGCTTCCGTTATCACTTATTTCTGTAAGCCTTGGCACAGCTTTGCTTCCTACCCTTTCCCAGTACTGGGCTCAAGGGGATCAAAAAGGCATGGCCGAGAATTCAGAGAGATTTTTATCGCTTAATTTATTTTTAAGTTCCATGGCAGCTGTGGGCTTATATGTTTTAGCCGAACCCATTGTCAGACTTTTATTTGAGCGTGGGCAGTTTGATTATGAAGATTCAAAGGGTGTTATTTTAGTCGTGCAGATTTATGCTGTCGCTATGATTCCCATCAGCCTTGTCAGGGTTTTAGCCCCATCCTACTACGCTGTTAAAAACACTTGGTTTCCGGCCGTTGTCTCAGGAATTTGTTTAGTGGCGCATTTGTTATTAGCTCCACTTTTAATGAAAGACTTAGGCTTACAAGGGCTTCTTTATTCTAGTCTTATCAGTGCAGCTTTGAATTTTTTGTTGTTAATCATGGGCTATGGCTGGTTGATCACAGGTTTTGAGTGGTCTTCTTTTTTAAAGAAATCAGTAAAAGTCATCGTGGCTGCACTGATTATGTTTGGGGTGATGACAGAGATTTTAAAATTCCTATCGGACTGGCCACAGTCGACACTAAGCTGGCTAGCTCAGGTTTTCAGCGTGGGAATTTTTGGAATTGTGATTTTCTTTTGTGTTTCAACGCTTCTAAAGCATCAAGAAACAAAGTTTATTCTAAATCAGTTCCTAAAACGTCTGAAGCGCTAGTTTTTTTCTGGCACAGGCTTTGTAAGTCATTTGTTTGATGATCAGAACGTTACTTCTTTTTTTACTCATCAGCTGCCAGGTGTTCGCAAACCTGACCCTGTGGACCCCTGCGGGTTATGACCACACTTTCATTTTGCCTGAAAACGTCACTCCCTCAGAGTTTTTGGAAGCCTCAAATAATCACCCCCAGCTATCAGGCTACCTTCAAGATCTTAAAACCAGTGGTCAGGATCAAGTGATTCATTGGAAAAAATTAGCCTCAGATAAAAAAATAAGCTTACTTATTGCCAATGAAAGAGCGGATCACAATAAAAGTCTTAAGCGAGTGAGAAATTTTTCAAAGCATTTGCCACAGTCTTTTATTTTACCTCTTGGTGCAGCTCATGGATTATCCCCAGAAGAAAAAGAAAAATTCTATTCTCAAATTGTCGAAAAATTTAAGCTTCTTGTGCCCATGGGAGGAGATGACGTCACACCTTCCACTTACAATGAAAAAGTCACTTGGGCTGAAGGCTATGATTTATTTCGGGATCGGTTAGAGATTGAACTGATTCAGTATTTTTATAAAAATTCGGATGACGGTAAAGTCTTTGGAATTTGCAGAGGCATGCAACTGACTTGTGTGGCCATGGGTGGAAAACTTCACCAAGATTTAATTCAAGATTTACAAATCAAAGAGGATCATAATGACGGGGCCTTTCACGAAATTTATTTAACAGGGCCTAAAAATCATCCAGGGACAAAATTTCTATCAGGGTTTTCGCAGTGGAAGGGCCTTAGCTGGCATCATCAGGCCTTGGATAAAAGATCTCTTAAAAAAACAGGGCTATCAGTCATAGCCGAAAGTATCGAGGGCGTAGTGGAAGCTGCAGCCTCTGGTGATAACCGAATTTTACTGTTGCAGTCCCATCCAGAAAAATCCTCAAAAGCTTCTGTGTTTTTCAAAGCGCTCAATACTTGGGTGGATCAACCCACAGTTCAAGAATGTCGGCAGTCGCTTAAATCGTCACGCTGATCAAACTTTAGACAGTGTGAAAGTCTTATAATTGATCAGTTCGTGCAGCGTGTTGGCCCAATCACTGCTTAAGAACCATTATACGTAGAGGTGTCGAATGAAAAAAATCCTAGTGCTTATCATCGCAGCGATTATGGTGATCACAACTTTAACGGCAAATTTTGCAAGTGCCGCTTTATTTGACCACGAACCAAACCGCGTAGACGCTGGCCTTTGTGCCATTGGCGGTGCCGTGGTAGGTGGTGTGTTGGCCCATCAATTAATAGGAAAAGACCCTGCAACCGCTTTGTTGGGTATTCTGGGCGGTGTTATTGGCCACGATTATTGCACGAATTACGTTAATAACCCACGTTACCAAGCCCTCAAAGATTTGATCCAAGATGGCTTCGGACGAAGACCGGGACCAAGCAGTTTTAAGGCTGTTTCTGATGAATTCGTAGCTGGCATTTCTATTCTTCGATATGGAGTTAAATCTGAATTTTTAAGTGAAAGAAATTGTGTACAGTTTGAAGCCAGCGTTTACAGACATGATGGGCGCTTCATGGGTCGTGTACAGCCCCTATGGGCTTGTGAAAGGCAAGCGGGATCCGGTGAGTATGAGATCATGCGAAATTCACACGGCATTTATATAGTTAATTTTGATTCTGTTTCTCAAGGTGGATCTTACGGTTCAGGTTCTCAAGGATCTACGGCCGGAACTTACGCTAGACTTTCAAGAAACTGGAGAAAGCTGGATTTCTCTCAATTAAATCCGAGGACAGCTATGGTGACTGAAGGCTCAAAAAAACGTGCCATTATATTTATGAACCGCCGTGGTGAATATGGATTTTTCGCTGGCCGTGCGATTGATTACCCAGGTATTAAATTAGTGACTGACATGGCTTTGATTGGTGCTGAAAACAACCATGCACCTGTTTCCAATGAACAAGATGTAGCAGTCGAGTGCCATCCACAACTTAACTATTGCCAAGAATTTCCAGTACGAAATTTAAGACTCGGCAATTTAGTTATTGACGGCGTTGCTCGCTACATTTTTCCCAACGGTGATATGTTTGTGGTGGATGAAAATAATGGCAACGGAACAGTTTACGTACCGAAAGAGTATTTATGATTATGAATATAACAATTTTTAATTTATCTGTTGTAATGTTATTAGCTTCGCCCTCTGCACATGCAATTAATATAGGTGAATTGATCGTGAGCCTTGGCACAGGGTTAATCTCAAAAGAGATCTGTAAAGATCTTGGAGCCAATAACAATTGGCAAGCGGCCTGTGCTATCGGAGGTGGACTTCTGGGTGCTGAAGTCTATAGACAAATCAATGCTCAAGACGCTTTGGAAATTGAGCGCGCTCAAGAAGAAGCGTTCCGAGGCCGTGTCAACTCGAGACATGAGTGGGATGGAAGTAGACGGGGATCGACATCTGGCTACCGTGGGGATCTTATCGTTGTCGAAGAGGGTTACCATTATCAGACCCGTGAGACCTGCCGAGTGATTCGTAATGAGGTCTACTATCCAAGAAATTACTCCAATATTCCTTCTGAAGTAACGACTTCCACCATTTGTAGAAACTCAAGGGGAGTGACTTATAAGCTCACAGAAACTGATTATTTTAGAAATGGTCATTATTCAGGTTCCCAGTCTGTGGAAACAGTCCCCCAACAGCGCAGATGTGAGGGTTGGTCACCAAGAGGAATTAATCGTAATGATCAAGTGATTACTTCAAGAGGTCAGTTTGTTACTGTTATCAATTACATTGAAAATGAAGATGCTGTTGTTGTTCGTGAACATGGCAGACGAGTTTATTACAGTCTAAATGAAATTGCTTTGATCGGTTGCTTTTATGGAATCAAAACAGGTTCTAGAATCAATCACCGTGGTCAATCTGTTCAAGTTGTTGGGATCTTTAGATCAGGTGACTTAGCAGTAGATGACGGATACGAAGTTTTTAGAATTAGAAAATAGCAAAGAAGATTATTTCTTTGCTTCTGCTAAATCATTAAACTGCTTAAAGATCTTTTCCTGTTTGACTATTTCCTTTGACCATCTGGATACTTCACCGTCGTAGCCCACTTTTTTATTTTTCCATTCTTTTTCTTGGGCGTTAACGGTTTTAAGGCGTTCTGCTACTTGCTTTTCTTGTTCTTTCAAAGCAGCTGCACGTTGTTCCCACACTTTTCTTTCTTCTGTGGCCTGGGTCAGCTGCACTTTATAGCTTTCGAGATTTGTGTTTCTTTTTAGTTTATTTTCTTCTAATTTTGCTATCATGGCTTGAAGATCTTTAATCTTTTTATCATCAGCTAAAATTTGCGTCTCTTCTGTTTTGATAAGCTTTTGAACTTCAGCTTCACTTTTTTGAATTTTTGTTAAGCTCGAAGAGTTATCTTTTAATTGTGCAGCCACTTGTTTTTTTTGCTCTTCGACCTGTGACTTTGCTTTATTTACTTCTACAATATTAGCAGAAACAATTTTAAGATTATTTTTATACTCTTCCAAATTGGCTTTGGCATTGTCCAGATTGGCTTTTAATTTATCAAGTCCTGACTTAGCTGTGCTTTGAGAAAATGCAAAACTTGAAATCAAGATAAGGCTGGCTGTTAAAAGTGTTTTTTTCATGGCAAATTCCTTTATTAAAAGCATTAATTTTTTTCTTCCGGAGGACAAGCACTTTTTAATGAAGAACGAAAGTGTCCAATTTCATCTTCCCATATTTCACCTTTGAAGCTCCACTTCATGGCTTTGGCTTTTTCAACCTGTAGTTTTTCACCTTTTTCTTGGGTGACTTCGCCGCTAGCCGTTTGAAAGCGGATGTGCTCGCCTGCGCCAGAATAAATTTCGTACTGCAGAACCTCATTTTGGTCTAAGAGTTCTTTTAAGTCAGTGGTCATTTTAGTGAAGCGCTTTTTTAAGGTTTCTGAAGCTGCTTTTCTGAGTACTAATTTTTCTTTATCAAGCCTAACAAACGCACCATCACGAATGGTTTTTACTTGATTACGTGCACGGTTGGTATTGGCAGACTCGTATTTAAGAGCAGATAATTGAACCACAAGTTTTTCTTCTTCTTGCTTTAAAAGATCTTTATTAGCTTTAGGATCATTTTGTTTTTTTCGTGTTTCAGATATTTTTTTATCTGTTTCATCAATCAACTTCAGTAGATCTTTTTCACGCTGAATCAGGTTCAGTGTGACCTGGTTAAAGCTTGAGATCTCGTCTTCGTAGCTGTTCATGTTCCTTTGAATATTGACATACGAAGGATGCTTGGCCCATTCCACAATCACAGATCTTGGAACTCCGTCCACATCTTTCAAATTGGGATTTTGTAACCAGGCCCTAACTGTATCATAGAACTCAGAAGCTTCTTTTCTGGCTTTTAAATAATTGTCCATTCGACCGTAGATAGGAGCGTATTTGCGACCTAAATTTTGTAATGAGCTAGCAGCATCTCCGAACTGGCATAAATTTAAATAAGCCACTGTGCGAACCACATAGGATTCAGCATTGTAGGCATTTTTAAAAAAGTCTGTGTGAAGAGGAAACATATTTCCAGCGGCCCCTTCAAAGTCTTTGTTTAATATTTGTGTCCAAGCTTGCTCGACCATGGCTTGCATCCAGAAAGCATGGGACTTGTCCACTTCCAAGTAGGCGTTGAATGCCTCTTTAAATTTATTTTTTTGAAAATAAATTCTTGCTAATGTAATACCTGCCACCGAGCGAACAGGGCTTGATTTGTCAATAACTGTTAGAATTTGCTCGAATATTTTTTCAGCTCGGTCCACTTGGCCTTGTCGGTATTGAAACAAGGCTTGAATCAATAATGAATCGGCATAGTATTTTGATTTCTGGTCAATTAAAGCAATGGCATCTTCCACTTGTCCAAGATTACCTTGTTCAAGGTAGTATTTAGCGCGAAAGAAATTGTAGGCATCGTTTTTAGAGACATCCACTTCATTTTGCAAAACCAGCGGTTCTATATCTTTGATGTCAGCATAGTCTAAGATTTCTATATTTTTTGATAGCTCACTGGAAGCTTGTTTTTTAAGCCCAGCATCACTGGCGTTTTTAGAAACGTCCAGCATTGCATTGCGAAACTCTTTTGGAAGTTTTAAATTTCTTGCGGCATCGCCGTAAAAGTATTGAGCTTCTTGTTTAAGATCTTTATCTTTTAAAAGCTCTGAAAAAATCGCAAAGGACATTTCATAATTTTTGTGAAATTCAAGAAATATTTGCGCTTCAATCATTTTGAATTCATTGGAAGAAAAGACTCGGATATCTTTCAACTGAGGGTCTGGATTTTTAAATTCAGGCTCTGCCACAACCTGCAGAACTTTAATATCAGGAACTTTGGCAATTTGTGCAGCTGAGAAAATAATCTGGGCTGGTTTAAAAATTTCAGCTTGTGTTGGTTTGGGGAGAATGACATCTGCAAGACTAGGAGCTTTCACAACACCTGAAAATTTTTGAGTAGGCAAGGGGAGCTGAGCCAAGTTCACGGTTTGAAAACTAACGGATCTTTCAGAACCCACTTTGAGTTTTGGAATGGGTTTATCAGGTACAAAGTCAAAGGTGGGAACACCTGAAGATTTCATCTTCAGGCCACTTGATTTTTGAGCCGCACTAGTGATTGTTAAATCACTAGCGAAGATCATACTTGGTGTTAGAATCAATAGCAGTGTCAGTTTTGTCATTTTATATCCTACTTGAACCAATCAAAGACTGTAAAACCAATGAATAAAGCTGTATCGTTGATCATTTTAGTTCCTGCTTTTGTTCCGGTCTGAGAGGTATAGGAAATTTGATCTTGGCTTGAAAAGCTGTTGGTGAAATCCACTCGAATGGCCATGTTTTCACGGAAATAAAACTGCTGCATGATTCCGATGGTGTAGCCTAAGCTTGAGCCTTTTTCGGAAGTTTCAGTGTAATTAGGTTGAGGTGTTGTCGAGTAAGGATTTTCGTAGCTAACTTGTTGTAGTCCTAATGTAAATCCCATATCAAAGTGTATAATCTTTTTATCAAACAAAGACATTTTGGCGTATATAGGTGTCCAGATAACATTGAAACCCAATTTGCTTTTAAGCTCGTTAGCCTTGGGGCCTCCTCCACGGTCAAGAATATCTTTAAACGCGCGACTCTTATCAAAGCTTGTCATTAAATAATTAGCCTCAACACCCCAAGACTCATTAAAAAAATATCCGCCACTGGCTCCTAAATATGTACCCGAGTAGTAAGGATCATTAATAGAAACTCCATAATGTAGGGTTCCAAAAAATCTTTGTTTTTTTGCAAATGATCGATTTTGAACAACACTAAAATCATCGTCTTTAGCTGTCCAGTATTTTTGCTCAAGAGCTTGTACATCAAGCTTGTCACTTCCAGCTTTGGGTGCTGTGGTTTGAGCAAAACTGATTTGTGTTGTTAATAGCAAGGCTACTAATGCAATGGGTGTTTTCATATTGTCCTCGTCCTTTTCTGCAGTATTAATTCGTGCTCTTAAACAGGAAAGGGTAGGTGACAATCACCTTCGTTCCACCGTTCGGAGCAGGAAATGTCCATTTGGCTACACGGTTCAATATACATCCCTCGACCGTTGCGTCCTTCATGGTTGTTTCTGTAATATTTTGTGTTTCAACGGAACCGGATCCGCTGATGGTAAACTTAACGGAAACTTTTCCGCCTAAATCTTTTTTAGCTGTCAGCTGTCTTTCGTAACAGGCTAAGATGTGACCGATTTGTCTTTTGATGTGCTCTGCGATGATGTCTCGGTCCAAACCACCACTGACTTCTGCTTCGTCTTCGATTAGACCCACGCCGCCGTCACCGGTTTTTCCTGCTTGCAGTCCACCCATACCAGAAAGAGATTTTCCACCGGCTTTACCAGCAGTGCTGACCGCTAAACCTAGACCATTGCCTTCAGAGCTCCAGTCCTTACCTTCTTTATTACTTGAACCAAGGGCTGCGAGTGCACGACCTGTAGGGCCACTGCCAGCTTTAAGTCCGTTTTGTACGATGACGTTTTTGCTAGCGGCTTCACCAGCTGAAACTTTTCCAACTAAAGAAGAAATTCGGCCCACATTTAAATTTTTAAGTAAGCCAGAAACTTTTCCAGCACCACCAGCTTGCTTTTGTACGTCTTTTTTCTCGATTTCAACAGCCTGAGCTTTAGCTACTTTTCGTTTTTTTAAACTTTCCATATCAACAACGATTCTTTGAGCTTCTTTGGGCTGCCAAGTGGTCATCTCTTGTTTATGTTTAGGCAGAACCATTGCCATGAGTATAAGAAATAATGAAACACTTAATGCAATGACAATTGGTTTTTTAGTATCTTCATCAACCATGTTTTTGGTAGAAAAATGATTAAGTGCTGAGATATCATCGGTTTTAATTGTACGTTGTTGAACTGTGTAGTTTTCAAATTTTTCATAAATCCATGTTGCTGAATTTTTGCTAGGAATTTGAATAACAGGGTGAACCTCAGAGAGTTTAAAATTTTTGCCTAATTCAACAATTTCGCTACGAATAAAGCGGGTGTTGTAGGTTAACATGAACAACTGAGCTTCATGTTTGCCATTTTGTGAGGAGCTGAAATTTTTAAAAGATTCTAAATGATTATAATCTTTTTCTACCACTTCGAAGCTTAAAGTGCTTTTTTCAAAGTCCAGTTTTGATTTTTCATTTAGTTTTGTAGTTTTATGTTGATTGATATTAGATGGATTCAAATCCACATAGGACCAAAAATTGTCTGTTAACTGAAATACACCTTCGAAAGGAGTTAACGAATCATCAATCGAATTTAAATGACTGATTCTAGCCGTTCCAAAAGTACATGGGCTTTGACTAGGTTTGACTTTCCAAACCTTCACGACGCCATCGTTTCTTTTTTGTTTTACTATCAAAGTTTTCATACGCCCCTCAAAAATTATTTCACGTAAAAGCTGGCATCACGGATTCGCTCGTCCATATCTTTTTTAACATCATAAAGAGGTAAAAATTTAAGACCTCTTTTTTGCACAAGATAGGCACCGTCTGGATTTCGAATGGTTCCCTTCACACTCATTTCAGCGAAGTTGACCTCTTGAACTTTTCGAATAGATCTTTTCTTAGATTGTGCAAATCCGAAAGAACTCGATAGTAAAAGGGCAAAAGCAATTAAAACAAATTTAGAAGTCATTTTCTTTACCTCTAGATTAGCTTACGGCAGAATTAAGCACAGACTCGAGGGAAAAACAGCCTGTGGATCACAATGAGGCAGGCTAAGATTATGATATTTTTGAATTTTATTGAAAGTGTTAAACTTTTGATCGATTTTTTTAGCGCTTAAGACTATTAAGATACTCAAGCTTTTTTTCAATCCACATTTTTTGACTGCTATCACTTGTTAGACTGAGTGCTTTTTTGTAGTTTTCTTGCGCTAGAACAAGCTCAGGCTTCGAGCTTTCAAAAATTTTGGCAATAAATAAGGAACCTTCCAAAGTATTTTTAAGCGTTGATTTTTGAATGGATTTTACAGCCCCATCAAAATCACCTGTACGATTTTGAGCCTCAGCGATCAAAAGTGCCAACTGATGTTTTTCCTTGGTTTCCTTTGGTAAAGAATCCAGAAGATTTAATGCGGGAGTCCAGTCACCAAGATTGGCTAAGTGTGCTGCTTGCAAAGCTTGAAGATCTGGAGTTTTAAAATTCTTTGAATTGTAAAGACTTAATAATTCACCTGAAACAGAACTCAAATCTTCAATTCGAGATAGTGTTCTTACTTTTTGAAATTGGAAAACTTCATTTTTAGGATCAAGTTTTAATGCCTTTTCAATCAGCCAGTAAGATTTTGTTAGCAATTTTGATCTTTCACTGGATAGTGACAGATAGAAGAGGCCCCAAGCTCTATTGGTGGGCGTATCCGTTAAAGCTAGGGCCTCATTTTCAAAAACTTGATTATTACTATAATAACAGTTTCCGATCCATTTTGCGAGCTCTGCTTGTGAAATTTCCTTTTTGTTTTGTTTTGATTCACATTTGTTTTTTGATTTTATAATGGGATCAGGGTCAGTGTCTATCCATGAATCAGGTATAAACATATCAATGTTGATGGGTTTAATTCCTTCAAAGGCAATAGGTGCTGAATCTTGAGGCTTTAAGTCCAGCCAGCTGATTTTACCCAGTCCTGTGGACATTGTTTTAGATGCAACCTGAGATAGAATTTTTTTGTTATCTTCAAGTTTTTCTTGAATTGGAATTGTGATTTTAGCTATTTCGCTTCGCAGAGTTTTTTGATCCTCTTCTGATATTGTAGCGGGTAGGGGCATGGTATTCAAAGATGAAATATAGTGATTGTAACAACGATCAAGACCTTCCAATATTTCCACAGTCATTTTTGGATCTTGGGTCATTTTTGAAGCTGAATTGTAAGCGGTTAATGCTTTATCTAGTTTTTCAGTTTTAATATTAAGCACGATAGAAAGCCGGTCCTCTTGGCTTACCTTTACACTTTGACTTAAAAACTCTTGTTCAAGAATTCGGGCCTGAATGATTCTGGCCGGAGCTCTGTCATTCATGCTTGAATCTCTGGACATGGCTTTTGTGGCCGTTTGAAAGGCCTGTGAATATTGTTTTTTGTTGAATTGATCTTGAGCCAAATTGGTCCAAAATTGAGTCGCATAGGGTTCTTGCCCAAGATCCACTAAGCTTTGAATGTATTTTTTAAATTCTGGGGATTGCTTTTCACTCTCTTCGAATGAATTCATATACTGGCTTTGTAGTTGCTTTTTTTCTTCGCCTTTAGAGTTTTTCATTAAGTCTAAAATCATTTTTCGAGCTTCTGTTTTTTTGCCTTCCAGTAAATTCAGTTCAATTATAAGATCTTGAAGTTTTCGCAGATCTTTGGGGTTTGTTTTTACGATCTTTTGATAAGCGCTTAAAGCGTCTGGAATTCGGCCAATGGCAAAGTAAGAATTAGCACTTTCTCGAATGGCATCTAAGGATCTTTTGTCCTCTGGGTACAGGCTAGCAAATTCATTGGAAAGATCAGCGCCTTTCAATGTAAAACCATCAGCATAGGCTAGTGACAGGGCCTGCCAAAGGGCTTCTTTAGAAAGTCCACTTTTCGGATGTGTTTTTCTAAAATCTAAAAGTTGTTCTGAAACTTGTATTTTAGATTGTGTGTTTAAATTTCTTTGAACTTCAGAATAGTGAGCTTCTTCAAAAATTTTCTGTAAGTTCTCGGTCCTGGTAGGGACCTTAGATTCTTTTAAGAATTGAGAGGCTTGAATTTTTAAATTCGTAAAATCTTTTCTGAAGTTGAGAATATCAAGCATGAGATCCTGGGCTTTAAGCTTAATTTCTTGAGATTTGCTTTGGGATAACAAGGGTTTTAAATAGTCTTCGGCGGCTTTGTCTTGATTGGATTCGTACTCAGAAATTGCCACTTGCAATTGCACAGGTAGGCTATGAACACCTTGAGGGTGTTTTTGAATATATAGAAGTGATAGCTCTTTTATCTTTTTATGCTTTTCAGGAGTCTTTTTAATTTCAATGCTTTTTTGCATACTAAAAAGGGCTGCGTAATTAGAATCATGGGTGATAGCTGCATCTGTAGAAGTTTTTCCCACAAGTTCGTACTCGGAGCTGGCCTCATCGTATTGTTTGAGTTGAAATAAAAGCTCTGCTAATGCAAAACGAGTTTTAAAATCTGGCTTTTCGGGATCATCACCCTTTAAAACCAGTCTTAGTGATTTCTCAGTTAGTTTTGAAAACTCTGTATGAGCTTTATTTTTAGTCCAGATGTCCCACCATTTTTTAGCGATCTCCAAACTCGTTTTTCTAAAATCTGATTGGCAAGTTTCTGTGGCAAATGCAGGCTCTAGTTTAGCTTTCCAAATGGAATTGGTTTCGCAAAGCTTCGAGGCTTTTTCTAGATTCAGCAAAACCTCATCCCGCTTTTTTAAGTTCTCATTGGCCGTAACAAGTGTCATGTAGGACTTAACTAGATAAGGATGGTTTTTTTCTTTATCAATGAATTCATTCAGAAAGATATGAATCTCTTTTTCCCGGTTGTAGGCTGAATACAGCTTTGCCAGTGAACTCATGGATTCACCAAGTTCTTCATTAGAAGTGATTTTCTTAAAAAAGCTGTAAACTTCATTGGGCTTGATGGTATCACCCACAAACAAAACAATATCTCGTAAAGCTTCTTTTCTTAAATTATAAGATCTGTTTTGCTCTAGCTTTAAAGGATTTTTTTCAATCACTTCGACTAATTTTTGAATGGCTTCATCAGAAAGTTTAAGGTTATAAAGTGTCCATGCTAATTTATAAGAGCCGTAGGAATAAACACGGCTATTAGGAAAGCGTTCAATATTTTCAAAACTTGTTTTAGCTTCACGAAATCGGCCTTGTTCATACAGTAATTCACCAAGAGCAATCAGAGCATCAGGAATAAGACTAGAATTGGGATACAAATCCAAAAGTTTTTTGTATAAAACTTCTGATCTTTTCATTTCATTTAATAATTGAGACGCAAAAGCATTATTAAATAGAACAGCATCCATTTGATCAAATTTGGGAAATCGTTTTTCAATGTCGCTATAGGTTGCTGATGCTTTTCGAATCCAGTCTTTACCTTTTTGCGGAGGGATCGGCACCGATGACAGCTGTTTGGTTTTTGCATCCTGAAACAAATCAAAAAATCGACCTGTCTTTGATTTTCGCATATAAAGTTCAGCTAAACGGTAAAGTAAATCAGGCTCCTGAGCCGTTCCTTTGTTTCGTTTAAGCAAAGATTGAAGGCTAACAAGGGCTTTATCCTCGGCTCTTGCAATCATGAGCTCTGAGGTCACTTGCTTTTTTTCATTAATGGATTCATCAGTGCTGTTGATTTTGAGCTCTGGCAGTAGACCTTTTTTATCGTCAGACTGGGCAAAAGTAGAACTGCTAATAAAGAATGTAAGAAGTAGGGTGGTTTTCGTCATATTGAAAGCAGTCCTTATCTATGTCATTTAATTTCCTAAGACTGTTACAAGCTTGACTTGGGGAAATCCTGCCATACTAGCCGTGTACATAATTTTTCTTAAAGTTTGGTAGGGAAGGTCTTGATCGGCTTGTAACATAATTTGATTTTTTTCATCTTTTTTAATATTAGGATCTTGTGCAATGATTTGTAATTCTTTAAAAAGTGGCTGAATAAAGTTTGTGTCTTGAGGGTCAATGTCGGTAGATGCAATATCTCGGTTGTTAATAGTGGCCACTAATTTTTCTCCCACCTTAATACCTGTTTTACTGACTGAAATTTGCAAAGACATAATAGGATTTTTATAACTATTGGATGTTGGTAGTGCTAAGTCTGCATCAGTTTTGATTTCTACTGATGTAGCGGCAAAATTTTGTAGTAAAAATACAAGCATCAGCGTGAACATGTCAGTCATTGATGTGATGTTTAATGTGAAAGACGAATTGTTTTTAATATTCAGGTCTTTTTTTAATTTTCGTCCCATCTTAACCTTCCATCATATTCACAAAGATAATTTCGGGAAACATGTAATCAGTCATAATTTCTTGACCTGATTTTTCATCTTTAACAGGAAATCGAACATCAGAGCTTCGACTGCGACGAGCCTCATCCATCACGTGTACTACTTCTTTGTAAGTCACTTTTGCATCAGGTGAGAAATCAATTTTAAAAATATCGGGATTTTTTTTCTTTATTTCTTGAAGCAATCCATGAAGTTTGGGTCTATCAATTTTTGCCTCTAAAGGGTCAACAGTAAAGGTTGATTTAGCACCGTTGATGTCGATAGTAATTGTGACCTTACGATTACCATCAACCTCTAAAAGAAGATTTTTTTTATTCTCATCAACTTGTTTTTGAATAGCTTGTGTCACGGCTTGAGGTAGCTCAGTGTCGATGACCATGGCTTGCATGAAGGCACTTGAAAGCAACAAGACAGGTATGAGCTTCATCATCACAGCAAGGAGTGACGCAAGATCAACTTCAAAATCTGATGTTCTTTGTATATTGAGTTTCTTCATGCGTGCTCACACTTCTTTAAGATACTTTTGTGTTAGGAGAAGGAGGGGCTCCGGTGGATGAAACTTTTACGGGAGCATCCGGGAATATATTCGTGCGGTTCAAGGTTGGAATATGAGAGCCTGTTAAGATCTCAGTTAATTTTCCACATTTTTCCTGAAGCTGCTCAAGAAGTTCATTTTGTCTGGCAAATAAAAATGAGTAAGCGACCATGGCAGGAATCGCAACAGCTAAACCTAAGGCTGTCGTATAAAGAGAAACGGAAATACCAGTCGCAAGAAGTTGTTGCTTTGTAGCAGGATCGGCTTGAGCAACGGCTTGGAAGGAAAGAATCAATCCATAAATGGTACCTAATAGACCTAATTGTGTGGCCACGTTGGCGAGCATTGAAAGATAGTGAAGACGTCTTGTGTAAAGGGGCACAGCTTCGTTCAAAGCAATGTCATGGGATTGAAAAATTGTTTCATCATCCCGGTCCGCTTTTTCTAGAATTGTTTTAAAAGCTTTGGCCATGGGCTTTTTATCCATTTGGTTGCATACCACTATGGCTTCATCAATTTTTTTAGCAAGTATCAGGTTTTGGATTTTATTCATGAACTGATCGGCATCAATTCCATAGGAAATATAAAGGGCCTTGGCTCGTTCAGCTACTAATGCAAATGAAACAACTCCGGTGATGAGAATCACCCATCCCATGAATCCAGCTTCTGTAATAAAACCTACAAATCCGCCCATAATTCCTCCTCAAATTAGAATCATCAACTGTAACTATGACTTGACCACTTTTGTAATCTGGTCGAGTCCATCTGGCTGCACTTGGAGAAAACGTACGGCGTATTGCAAAGCAGATTTGGTATTTAACCTTTGTTTCGTAAAGTTTTTTCGGACAACCTGAGCCAAAACTTTAAAACCATTATGAAAAGTTGCACTTTCGTTGAAATGAATCACCACTTGGTCATCAGGTAGAAGCAGGGGGGTGTTGATCAGCACCAGGGCTCCATTTTCAGAAATGGATGTGCATTCACCATCAAAGAAAACTGTCCCATTATGACCCAGGACTGGACTGCTGACATCTTTTCTAGCCGCTTCACGTTTTGAAAATTCATTTCTTAAAACTTCATTTTCACGGATTAATAAAGCTAGGCGATCTTTTGAAAAGTCAGCACATTCGCCCAGCATTTGCCAAGCTTCTAAGTGCGGGGCCCAGACGTAATTGTAATCTTGGATTTCGTGATTTTGGACCATACGAATCATCACTCCGTATTCGTAAGGTCCATATTGAGTTTCGCCTCTTAAGATGTACCAGTTCTTTAATTCTAAGTTTACTTGTGAATAATTCATGCCCACCCTCTGATTGAATTACAGTAATGTTTTAGGATCATATGTGATTGAGATACTTGAATCAGCTGACAATGAAGTTGCGTACTCGGGTGCAAAGCGAACAACATTAGTTGCTGCTTCATAAGCCCAAGTTGTACTTCCACTGGCAACAACCGCACCGTCAATTTTAACGACTATGGAATTAGCAATGGGCTCACGGTCCAATTCAAACACGGCAGCCGCAGTTAATACTGAATCTTTAATGTTTTGTAATACAGTGCTGAAGTTCGCACACAAGCTGTTTTTCGATCCACCCGTTGCATCGGCTAAAGCATCATATCGCTGTTGAATTTTCTGTGAAGAGTCACCTAAAGCAGCCAAGCAAGCAGCATCACGAATTGAGATATTACTCACTTGGTATTTGTCTCTTCTGTTTTCACTTGTGGCGCCAGTTAAAGTATCCAGCTGAGTCACATAGCTACTAACAGGAATTAAATTAGGATTCGTGTAGGATTCATTGAGGCTTGAGCTTGTTGATGAAAAATCATCTTCATCGCTTACGATAATAATCGATAAAAACGCTGCACTTCTGCGAAAGTCAGAATTCGTTCCCAAATTCAAAGACCGCATCATGCTCGAAAAAGCTCTCTCATCGCCGTAACCCTGGGTTCCCACTCTAATATTAGTGGTAAAAACTGAATTGAGTGACAATGTGTCTTTGTTCATCACAAAAACTCCACTGTCTGTATTTGCTCCCTGGGGATTATAGCTTGGGTTAAACTGAGCAGCTCGGTTACCTGTTCTCCAACGGGGGCTATAGAAAGCGTTACCGTTGTACTGTGTGTACCAAGTGTCTGAAGTGGTCACAGCCATTCTAAAATCGTAACGTAAAGTAACGAAGTCTTGGATGAATGAGTTAAAGTTAGAGGCTAAGTTATTTTGTGATGAATTCATGGATCCTGAATTATCGACCACCCATAAAATATCAATAGGACGGGGCTGAGTACTTAAAGAAACTTTGAAGTTCTCTTCAGTGGCTGCAATGGATATTCCTCCACCGGACTTATCACATGCTGTGAGTCCCATAAGTAGAGTCGAGAATAAAGCGATCTTGCTTAATTGTCTCTTCATTGAGTTATCCATTTTCTTCCTCCCGGTTTGAACTTCAGTAGTTAAGAGTGATTGAAGTTCGACGTGCTTTAAACTAGTTTGTAGCCATTCAAGTGAAAGCAAAAGAAGAGGCGCTAAGTGTTTGAAATGATCTTTGTTTTTAAGGTTTTTCTCGGGATGAGGCAGGCTAAGTCATTGAAATCTTTTAATGCAAAAAAAAAAGAGAAAAAAAACTTTTTTCAGTCGTCTAGGTTATGGTCAGAATATCAAGAATTGAACTTTCGAATTTGGAATTTTTCGCACAAGTCTTAGACACTTTCTAACTAAGAGGCCTTCTTCTTTCGGTTTTGAAGCCCTACAGAGTCCCTGCGAAAGGTATGTCTCATCGCCCATTGACTGGAGTTGGGTAAAAATAAAAATAAAAAAGGCATCAGCCAACGCCGTGGAATTAAGCGTCTCATAAAATAAAAAAGGATGGCATCAGGGGTGGCTGGAATCCACAAAGGTGGATTTTCCAGCTGAATGGTTTGAATAATTTTTTTTGCTACATGCTCGGGTGTGGTCCAGGACATTTTCATGAGACGTTCAATAAAAGGTGTCATGGAATGGTAGTAATCCGAGTAGGGTAGGTTGGGATTATCTAAAACCTTTTCTGACTTTTCAGAATAGTAAACTTTTTCGAAAGACTGTGAATGAATAAAGCCCGGTTGGATAAGACTTATGTTAATTCCAAAGGGTTTCACTTCATACCAAAGAGCTTCAGAAGCGCCTTCTAGTGCATGTTTTGAAGCCGAGTAGCTGGCCATGGTAGGCATAGCCAGCATTCCACTAACACTTGAGACATTTATAATTTTGCCACGACCTTTTTCTCGCATCATAGGCAGTACGTTACGAATTAAAGCCATGGGACCAAAATAATTGGTTTCCATTTGATGTTGCTCATCTTCACTTTCCATATGTTCAACCACTGAGCGGTAAGAAATGCCCGCATTATTCACTAAAATATCTACGGCTCCCCAATGAGTCATAATTTCGCTCATGCATCTCGCCCTAGATTTTTCATCTAATAAATCAAGATCCATAATTTTAAAATGGTCATTTTCTTGAAATGCAGTTCGCAGTCTTGCCAGCGAAAGCCTGCGAGCGGTGACAACTGTTCGGTACTGAGGAAGTTGATAAAGAAGATGCGCTAAAGCGAGACCCACGCCACTGCTGCATCCTGTGACTAAGATAATGGGTTTGTAGCGGTCTACCATCGCACAATTATGGCATGACTTAACATAATAATTTATGAATTATTTTTTTTCCTGTTTCAATTTGAGAATCTATAAAATAATGGCTGCCATTGATGCAGTTAAAAAGCACGCCAATGTTCCACCTAGAAGGGCCCTCATACCAAGAGTTGCCAGATCTTTTTTTCTTTCAGGAACCATGGCACCAATTCCACCCACTTGAATGGCAATTGAGGAAAAATTGGCAAATCCACAAAGCGCATAAGATAAAATAATCACACTTCGGTCAGTCAAATTCACGGATTCCCTAGTTAAAGACAAGTAAGCAACGAATTCATTTAAAATTGTTTTCTCTCCGACAAGGGATCCTGCAATTTGTAAATCTTGAAAAGGAATTCCTAAAAAAATCATAAAGGGTGCAAAGATCCAGGAAAGAATTTTTTGAAAGGTAAAATCCTGTAGTCCTACAAGTTCACCCAATGAAGAAAGCAACCCATTGGCCATGGCAATAAGAGCAATAAAAGCTAAAAGTTGAGCAGCCACATTCAGGGCCAGTTTTAAACCTTCAGAAGCTCCTTCGGTGGCGGCTTCTAAGGCATTTGTGTAGGGTTTCACCAAATATTCATCAGGGATGCGGCCTAAGGTGACTGGTTTTTCTGTTTCAGGTAATAAAATTTTTGCGAGCACCAAAGAAGCTGGTGCTGATAAAACACTGGCTGTGATGAGATGACCTGCTATATCGGGAATTCTATCTTTTAGAAGTGCCACGTAGGCGGCTAGAACTCCACCGGCCACATTAGCCATTCCACCCACCATTAAGGCAAGAAGTTCTGATTTCGTCATGCTTGATAAATAGGGCTTGATCACAAGTGGTGCTTCCGTTTGACCTACAAAAATATTCGCTGAGGCCGCAAGAGTTTCAGCCCCTGAAGTTTTTAATATTTTAAAAAATATCCACGCAAAAAAGCCCACAATTTTTTGCATGATACCGATTTGATAAAGCACGCTCATTAAAGCTGATACGAAAATAATAGTGGGAAGAACTTGAAAGGCAAAAAGAAATCCATACTTTTCAGTGTTGAGAAGCTCACCGAACAAAAACTTGGAACCTTCCATTGTATAATTCAATAGGGCAATGACACCGTCATTCAAACCTTTAAAAATAAATTGTAAAGGGCCTGGAACACCAGCGGCAGGAATTCCTAAAACGATAAGGACTAAAAAGCCCTGTAGCAGAAGCCCTTTTTTAACTAAATTCCAGTTGATTTGCTTACGTTGATGAGAGAAGCACCAAGCTAAAAAAATCCAAACAATGATTCCAAATGCGGCAAGGCCTCTTTCCACTTTGATCTCCTCGAAACTACCTATATTAATCCAATTGGAAATTGTCCACGACAAAGGTCGGGGTATGATCGATTTCGCTGCAGAAGTTCAATACACTTAAGGCTGATGAAATATATATACGTTCTTGAAGATGAACCCAGGCTTCAGGAACAAATTTTTAAAGCCCTCAAAGTCTCAGAACCCGATGCAAAGATTCGCTATTTTAATTCCATTGAAGAGTTTCAAAGTTGGATTATTCAAGCCGTTAAACTGGGCAATCAGTCACTTGCTGTTGGTGGGCACTCTATTGGTTTAGATCCCGATCCTGATCCTGTGACCCAACCTGATGATCACTTGATGCTATTGATTTCTAAAGAAGAGTGGCTCGGTGGCCGCCATATGGCTCTGATTCGAAAAACCCAAGACATGTTGATACGAAAAAAAATCTGTTCTATCGAAGACCCCACAAGACTTGTACTCACAGCTTTTGAAAATCCTGATTTTGATATTAGGCTTGTAGAGGACCGGATCATTTGTAATGTCATTTTTAAACCTTTTGATGATTTGATTCTTCAACAATTATTGCACTTTGCTTTAAAGGGTCATCACCCGGCCAGTGAGTCTTTTGTTCACTCAGTCACCGGAGAGTACCAAGTTGAAATGACAAAAGAAGTCCAAATGGAAGCCGTAAGTGACATGGGTTTTGTGACCCGAAGTCCCAGACCCATAGACGTTGGCAAAATTTCTAAATACTACGGCGAAGTCTTCCGAGGGCGTGGGCGAATTCATGTGATGGCTCGATGTATTTCCTGTCAGCCTCATCCAGAGTTCAAAAATGAATTTCAAATTTGTTTCTCTTATATGGGAATTCCCAGTCATCAAATTTCTGATATTCGAAAAAGCATGATCAAAAGAAATGAAACGGAGTACACCGGGGACCCTGTTCATCGTCCATCAAAAAGTAATGAAAAATGGATTTTGCTCGAGCCTGATACTCAGCGGGTGCAAAAATGGAAAGAGATCTTACAAAAAATTCCCACCGAGGTCATCTCAAGTTTTGAAACGTTTCTATTTCAATTGGATCCAGCAGCCAGTCAAAAAAGTCAAAAAGAAAAGGCTTGGGCTGAGGGGCCTATGATGACTCTGACTTTAAACGCACAAACTCAAACAGCATTAAAAGTTGAGCCCGAGTCTTTACAATCAAAAAAAATATTTGGACTTAGCTTCGAAGAATTTCAAAAGCAAAGTTTCCTTCAAATATTGCATCCCAGTTCACAGGCCAAAGGCTTAGCACTGTTAAAATCCGTATCACCCAAGCCCGAGCTCATACTTATCAGCGTACAAAATCAGTTTTTTTTAGTTAAAATTTTGACTGAGCCCTATCAAAAAGATCAGAAAGAAAAAGTCTTACAAATCACTGAAGCCAGTGACGAAGAAAAATCAGCTTGGTTTGACATCAATTTTCCAAATCCAATGAAATCCTTTTGCTTAGTGATCAGCTCGCAGTTTGCAAGTGAGGAAAGGCTGTCTTTTTGGAAAGAACTTTTTCGAGTGCAAGCTGAAAAAGGTATGAAGCCCCGAGTGATTTTACTTTTTGATCAAGTTCCTTCCGAAAAATACAGCCGTGAATTGGATTGGGTGGATGATCTTTATGAAGATAGTAATGAAAAGCCTTATATCGAAAGAAAGCTCAACTGGCTTTACTTTGATCAAGGGGCAGAAATGGTAAAAAGCACTCCCTACTTAAATGCCTGCAAGGAACTTATACGAGTGGCTAACCCTGTGGATGTGGCGGAACTTTCAGAAGCAGGGCTTGTCATTAATTACTACCGAGAAATCAGTCTTGGATCTTTTAGGTATTTTGTTTTACCAACCAATCAGCAAGACTCTTTGGCCGAGTACTTAGCCAATTGCAATTATTCAATGCCACACCCCACAGAGAAAAATCTATTTCAAGTACACTTCGTGTTTTTTGGTGTGACTGATGCTTTATTAAAACAAATCAGAGTTTGGATATTAGAAAATTATATTAAAGAAAAACAAAAGGAATAAAAATTCTAAAAATGAATTTCACCTTTTTCAAATTTTAAAAGTTTTTCTTTGATTTGCATTCCACCTGCGTAGCCACCTAATGTTCCATCGGATCTTGTCACTCGGTGGCAGGGAAGAATGAGGCATATGGGATTTTTTGCATTGGCACTACCCACGGCACGTACAGCATTGGTTTTCAAAGCTTTGGCCTGATCCGAGTACGACCATGTTTGGCCATAGGGAATCTTCTGTAACGCCTGCCAAGCTTTCATTTGAAAAGGCGTTCCTTTTAATGAAATCGGTAAAGCAAATTCTGTTCTTTTTCTTTGAAAAAATTCTTGAATTTGTTTTTGCAGTAAATTTAAGAAGGGGTGAGTTATAACTGGTGTGGCACTTTGTAAAGCATCAAAAGTATGAGCTTCGAAATCCCATAAACAGTACTGAAGTGAGTGCTGGTCATAGCCAACAACAAGGGTTCCAATGGGTGTTTGAATTTCAGACTTCATTAACAAATTGTTAGACGTGAGCACTGGGGACCTCAAGTGGGGGCGTTGCGGGCGCTGTTTCATTGGGTTTTAACTTGTATGATAAATAGAGTGAAAAAAGGCTTAAGGCCACGGCGAAATAACCAACGTATTGAAAGTTATCAAGCTGTCCATCACTGGTTCTGACGATGATGTATCCTGCAAGCGAACTGGCAAGGGCAGAGGCCATTTGTTGAGCAGAAGAAACCAAGCTCATGAAGCTGCCTCGTCTTGATGGCTCAACGCTGGCAGAAACCATGGCCATGGCAGGATTCATACGGCCACCTACAAAAATAAAAAATAAAGCAACAGCAATTAAAGTTAGTGGCAACGATTGCACTGATTTGATTTGTGTCAGCCACACCAAGGGCCCTAAACAAGCCAGGTTGGCAACAGCAAAAATAAGGTGCTTTCCAATTTTATCAGCTAAAAATCCTATTAAGGGTCCTGTGATAAGTGAAACAATTCCACCGACTAAATAAATCAAAGGCACTTGGGCCTGAGTCATGCCAGCATTAGATATCAGACTGGGAGTTAAAAAAGAAATAACTGCGAACTGACCCATCACTAGGAAAAATGAAAAAAGCAGAGGAGTTAAACTTTGCCGAGTGGTGAGGTGTTCCAAAATTGGGAGTATGGGATTTCGTGGGGGATCTTTTTTAATGTGATCCTTCATGCTAGGAATGCGAAGCCAGATCATCACTAAATTAATCAAACAAAGACCACTTAAAAAGTAAAAAGGAGCGTTCCACGAATACTTGTTAGCTAAAAATAAACTAAAAGGAACACCTGCAATGGAAGCAAAAGAAAAGGCTGTCATGAGTAAACCCATGGCCGTACCACGTTTAGCGTATGGTATTGAGTCGCTGATTATGGAAAGCACAAGCGAAGAAAGCACGCCTCCGAAGAAGCCAGCTAAAGATCTTGCAATTAATAAAAATTCAAAATTAGGGGCCACTGCGCAAGCAAAGGTCCCAGCTGTGAAACCCACAAAAAATATCATCAGTATTTTTTTTCGGTCAAAGCGATCCACAAACAGGGCAGCTAACAAAGAGCTGATAGAAGCACAAAAGGTGTAGCTTGCGACTAAAAGGGAAAACTGCTGGGGGGTGATGGCAAAAAGTTTCATCAATTGATCACCCAGCGGCATCAAAATCATAAAATCAACAATGTGATTGAATTGCACGAGAGCCAAATTGGCGATTAAGAATTTTTGCTCGCGTGTTAGCATGAAAACCTTTGTGCTGTTGGAAGTCAGGATTGCAATCTACAATAATATGTCTTAGGAATGTAGTGATTTTCCACCAGGAGCCCTATGAAAAAAACTTTTGTTACACTTTTTGTTTTTATAATTTTAGTTTCCTCTTCCTATGGTCTTATCAAGTTTTGGCCCTACATCTTCTCTAAAGATATTGAAGGTCAAGTCATCAAAGTCGAGCGTCTTGTGGATCCCATGGCTGTGGCGGTGATGAACGGACAAGAAGGTCCCTCGACAAAGATGTTTTCCTTTGCAGTTGCTGTTAAAGATCAAACAACCGGAGAGATTTTCACAGGCTCCACAGAGGACAGGCAATGGGCGGCTGTGGAAGGTGACGGATTTTGTGGTGTGGCTCGATTTTTTCCTTATGCCCCATGGCAGCTGGAAAAAGCCGGAACCTACTTTGGGGTTCGCTTACTCAAATTGTGGGCCTGTACTGATAAAAAGCCAGAACAATAACGCATATTGTCTTCTTGACCTCAAGCCGATCAAGGCATAGGTTAGGGAACATTTTTATCGCGGGGTGGAGCAGTCTGGTAGCTCGTCGGGCTCATAACCCGAAGGTCGTAGGTTCAAATCCTGCCCCCGCAACCATTTTTCTTTTAAAATTAATATTCATCCCCCCATTTAGTTGCTAACTTTTTGATATCCATCACAGCAAGGGGACACCCATGATCCAAATTATTTTTCTAGCCGTCTTCAGTTGGTCATCCCCCCAGCCCATTCAAGTTCCTGATGCTTTATCAAGCCGACTTAAATCCTTCGAGCCCTCTGCTTCGGTTTATTTACCAGATCTAGATCTTTTTTTGGTGGCCAGTGATGACACGACAAAAAAGAATGATCCTTTTTTATTTTTAATGAATCATCAGGGGCAAGTTCATCCTGAACCTTTGGTGATCAACGGTCTTAAAGCCATCACAGATATTGAATCATTAAGTCTGGATCAAAATGGAAATTTATTAATCTTAAGTTCATTGGGTCTTAATAAAAACGGAAAAAATATTTATGAGAGAAATCTTTTAGTCCAAGCTCGAATCAAGGGAGCACAGATTCAACTTGTCAGGCAAGTTGAATTAAGACCGATTTTACTGAACGCACTTCGCACTAGGAATCAGTCTTTAGATGTCGAATCCCATTTTGTTATCAACGGAGAGCTTTATCTAGGACTTAAAGAGCCCCAAAGCCAATCTGGAGTTGCAACTGTGCTTAATGTTGGTTCTATTGATTTTCTTTTTCAAAATCAAAGACTAGAAAAGCTTCAAGTGGCCAAATCATTCACTTTCGAAAAAAATGATTTACTTTCTGATATGTTAGTTTTGGGTAACCAAATTTTTATGACGACCACATCAGAAGTGGGGCCGGGTCAACTTTGGGTTTACAATATAAAATCAGAATCACTTCAGTTGCTTCATAGTTATGGATCATTAAGGCCCGAGGCCCTAAGTTTTGACCCTATAAAGAAAGCACTTTTTGTGTTGTTCGATCAAGGATCAGAGCCTGCCTATTTCACAGCTCACAAATTCCAATCACGCTTCTTTGCGCCTCACTAAGTACTCGGATAAAAACATCGCAAGCACGGCATAGGTCATGAATAAATAAAATCCGGGTTGCAAAGAAGTTCCGTTCGTCGTTAGCAGCAGTCCCTCAGAGGCCGCCCCCTGAAGTTCATCAAATTGGCTTTCAATAACCCCGTTAAATCCAATGTAGGCCATAAATATGGCAATGATCATCACATCGGTCATGGACCATTTCCCTGACTTTAAAACAAAAAACTGAATCCACTTGTTGTCCCTTAAATTGCGAGGGTTGTAATAATAGGCGACAGAGCTAATAAGTTTAACAACAGGAAATAAAACACTGAAGGTCACCATTAGAAGACCGACAATTTTCATTTGGATATCTTCATGCCGGATCATAAGCCAAAAAACATCCATCACACTTTTTGTTTGAAAATAAAGAACCTGATTAGAAAATACAATGGGATGATCAAGCAGCATAAATTTCATCTCTGTGATTTTAGCTTCTAAGTCGATCATGGGAGTTGTTACCCCGGCTGCAAGAAGAAATAACAAAATAGCAACCAATGACAGATATTGAGAATTGGGCAGGTTTTTTTTGCTAATTGCAGCCACCAAAAAAGCTAAAACAGAAATAAAAATAAGGGACCATGAAAACATTTTTAGCGAATGGTACCTGGTTGCAATGGTTTCGTTAATAATCACTTTTGCAGATTCAATGTCAGAGGCACCCACACGTTTAGCAATGGCGTTGATGGAATTCTGATTTTGGTTTTCTTCAAAGGTTTGTGCAAAGTATTCACCCACTTTTTCCGAGAAAGCAGCTTTGATTTTTCTTTCATTTTTAGGCTTTTCTAAAACTTTTATAAGTTCTTCGGCATACTGGGGAACTCCTTCTTGAATATCTTTAATATCTACAAACGAATTGATCATTGTCTGTTTAAAACGACCACCAAATGTTTTTTTATTTTTATCTTTCAATCTTTGATCGATGTTAGCTATGAGTGAACGCAGTTGGGACTCAATGACAGGTTTTAAATTTTCTTTGTTGTCTTGTAGATTAAAATCACCAATTTCTTCTTCAATAATTTTTGTGAGCTGAAGCTTCCATTCAAAAATACTAAACAGTCCATGTTTGATGTTGTTAATTTCTGCGTAGTTTCGTTTTTGTTCTTGAGTTTCGAGAGATACTGAAATGATTTGAATACTTAGAAGTCCTGTCATTATTGCAAAAATTAAAAATACATATTTCATACTTCTTGTCCCAATTGTTTTAAAGCAAGTCGTAAACTTCTTTTGCCAAGTTTCACAGCGTGTTCTTCCATCCAAGTTTCGCTGGAATTTAAATTGGCGGTCACAACTTTCAGAGTTTCTTTTCTGGCATGCAACTTATTGTCAGCAGATATCAAATGCCACGGTGAAGAGGGTGGGCTTGTTTTTAAAAAGAATTCGTCGACGGCCAGTACATACTGATCCCACTTTTTTCTGGCTTCAATATCTTGTTCAGTCAGTTTCCATTGTTTGTAAGGGTCATTCAAGCGATCTTTGAATCTTTTGAGTTGTTCATCCTTACTTATCGCTAAGAATATTTTTACAATGTAGATGCCATCATCTTGCAGCATTTTTTCAAACTGGTTGATTTCCTTGTAGGCCCTTTTCCAATCTGTTTTTTTTGCTAGTCCATCAACGCGTTCAACTAACACGCGGCCGTACCAACTACGGTCAAAAACGGCTATGCTACCCTTTTCTGGAAGCCTTGACCAAAATCGGTAAAGCCAATGTTTTCCTTGTTCTTCTTCAGAAGGGGGACCCATAGGATGCACCCGAAAACTGCGGGGATCCAGGGCTTCAGTCAATTTTCGAATCGTACCACCTTTACCAGCGGCATCAAAACCTTCAAATAGGATCACGACACGGTCTTTTTTGTGCCAAACCCCTTGTTGGATTCTAAGCATTTTTAGCTGCAGTTTTTTTATGTCTTTTTTGAATGTCTTTTCATTTAAGATTAGATGAGTTTCAGATTTTAGTAGTTTTGAAAGTGAAGGTGTTCGCATCCTTGATGCTTTCTCTTGAATCAATGTTTTTGTACATCAAAATCGGCTTATTTGAAATAATAGGCATAACTAAAGCCAATAAAAAGTCTTGTTACTTTTCCAGGCTGAGCGTCACCAAAAAGTGCTATATCACCTTTGCCGCTGCTGTAATTAGCAAAACCACTGAATGTACTTCCACTTTTCGCTTTGAAACCTAGAAATCCTCCATAGGATAGGGTGGGATTAGAGCCTTCATTTTCTGTTAAAACACTGTCAATGAAATAGCGATAATTGATATAGTTGCCCGTGGTTTGCACGACCGTTAGACCACCATTCATTCCAAATCGACTGGCCTCTAAAGACAAGCGTAAAAGTGAATTGTTTTTCGGTGAACCTTGATAGGGAAATTTCATACTTGCCCAGGAAAGCTCTGTTCGAAATCCCTTGGATTTGGAGTCTCCGACTTGAAAAGCCAAACCTCCGCCACTTTGAAACAGGGTTGAGGTTGTGCTAAAGTTTTGTGTAACTGTATCGTTTGTACCGTCTTTGTAATCGGATCGACCTTTTCGTTTTTCAGCAATATTTGTATAAAATCCACCAATAGCAAAATTTTTAGTGATCAAGAAAGTAACCCCACCACCTACGCCTGTTTCTGTGTAGGTAATATCACTTTTATAAGTTCTGACTGTGCTGTCGTCGAGTAAGTAGCGTTCGCTAAATTTATAGGCCATGGTGGGCTGAAAAAGTTTGAGGCCAATTTTAATACTGTCACTGACTGAATAGCCTAAGTTAATATGATTATTAAGCATGCTAACATCATTTTTTGCTTTTGTTGCAGAAGTGCTAATGTTTAATTCTTTAATGCCATAATTCTGTGAAATATAAAGTTCAGGAACAAACTTGGCTTTTTTTCCTGCATAGAGAGCTTCATAGCGTTGAATGGCAATTTTTCTCTTCCATAGTAAAGGCTCACTTGCCGTATCATCAGTAATTTTTTGGTCCACCTGTGTGTAAGAAATAAAAGGCGTTGCCACGCCGAAAACTCTTGTGGCGGCAGAAGCTGGATTTTCCCCCATGACCGTTGTATCGAATGAAGAGGTAACAACTTGGGCCTGAGTGGCACAAAAGAAAGTAAGAATAAGCAGAAGACTAAGTGAAAACACTTTAGTTAGGGTCTGAGAATTCCAGTTGGTGGTCAAATTATTTGATATTAAGATTTGATTTCTGCACTCTAAAAGTTGAATCTAGTTAAATTATGCAAAAAAAATTAGCTTTAATTGCTATTATGCAAATTGAAAAATCAGCGGCTGGTGCTGCACGTGTGGCTCACCATCAAATTCGCTATCTCAAAAAAAATGGTTTTGAAGTTCATGTTTTTGCAGACCGTGCGAACAAAGCTGCAGTGGAAAAAAGTGGCGCCCAATTACACAGGGCTTGGCTTTGGAAGGGCACTGGCTATTTAAGGCGTAAAATCTTTGCCTGGCAGGCTTCAAAATTAAAAAGCCGACTTAAGCCTGATCTGACCATTGGCCATGGAGATATTACTCAGCAAGATCTATTATTTCTGCACAACTGTGTGCATTTAGCTCATGAAATGATTGAAAATAAACCACTACCAGCCAGCCACGAAATGCATAAAGCTCATACTCCTATGCTTACATCCCACTCAGGATTGATAGTGGCCAATTCCAATCTTATGAAGCTAGACATCATCAATCGATTTCAAAAAAGCGAACAGCAGGTCCAGGTTATTTACCCTGCTTTTAATGAAGCCAAGTTTTTCATTTCAACAGATCATAAAAAAGCAAATATCAGAACTGAACTCGGTATTCCTCAAAATAAATTTCTCATTGGCTTGGTGACTTCTGGTAATTTCAAAAAACGAGGTCTGGATTTCTTTGTGCTAGTGCTTGAAAAAATGAAACCTGAGCTCTTGGAAAAAATTCATGTGGTGTTTGTGGGAAAAGATCATTTCTCGACTCCAGCTCATTTACCCATTCAACAGCTTCCAGTCACAGAAGAGGTTGAGAAATACTACAGAATGCTTGATTTATTTGTACTTCCTGCGAGGATCGAAGAGTTTGGCCTGGTGGCCTCAGAAGCCATGGCCTGTGGGGCCCCTGTGTTACTATCGCCGCACGTGGGGGCTGCCGAGCTTTGGGATAATCCATGTGAAATCACTTGCCCTTTGGATGTGGATTTGTGGGCTCAAAGAATCACAAAACTGATGAGCGATCCTGAACATTTAAAAAAGTTATCGCTTCAAGGCCCTGTTTTTGCAAAAAAAGCAGGCGAAGAAGCTATTAGTCTTGCCTATGAAAAATTATTTACAAAGACTTACCATTCTACTTGATCTTCTTATGTGTCAGATTTAACAGATGGACATGGAAAACACTGAACCCAAACCCAACTTATTAGCTCTTTTTGCAAAAAACAAAAAAGAGGCCGCGAATAATTCGGGTCCAGCCAATTCGTCACAAATCAGTCGATTTCCAAGGCCTGTGAACAGTCGTCCTTTAGCTAAGCGCGGTGGCCGAAACGGGCAGGGAAAACCCAGTTAACGAATTCTGTTTTAAAAGCATATCTTGATAATTTCCTAAAAATTCAGCCTGCCTTGAACGAATTAACTTTTGATAGTCCTTCACCTTGGATTCATTTTTGATTAAATCCACAATTTGTTCATGAGTAAGTCCCAAAGTTCTAAGGTGTGGATATTGAAAAACCGTAATAATACAGCTGGATGCTGCTCCGTTTTCAATTAACTTTTTTTGTAATCTTTCTGCTAATTTTATGGATTGAGCAGAGTTCATATGAGGGTGAGCCCATTCATTTTTGTTTACATTCACTTCTGTAAATCCATACTTTTTTGGATTTCTGGCGTAATCAGCATAGTCAAAAATGTATTTATCCAGTTTTTCTGAATAGGGCTTAATCGATAACGGTGATAGCCAAGTGATGTCGAGAGCTTGATTGGTGATGATCCAATTCATGGTGTCTTCGATGCTTTGTTCAGATTCTCCTGGAAGGCCAATAATAAAAGAGCCCAACGAAATCACTTGATTGCCATAGGTTTTCTTTAAATTAAGAAGCATTTCTTTAATTTTTTCAGTGGGTGTACCTTTTCCTGCAGCTCTTGCCACTTCAAAGTTAAAGGACTCAAGCCCCCAAAACAATCCACGAGCCCCTGATTGAACCATGAGATCCACTGTTTCTGGAAATTTACAAGCCACGTCCACGCGGGTGTAGCTGACCCATTCAATTTTAAAGGGAAGAGACAGAATGGCATTACAGTACTCTTCTACCTTTTGTCTTCGATCATTAAAGCAATCATCAGTAAAGTTATAAACAGTGGTGCCATTCAGTTCGTAGTTTTTAATAAGTTCATTTTTAAACTGAGTGATTTCTTTTTTTTCTTCCCTTTGTTTATCAAAATTACAGAACTTACAGTTGTAAAGACAGCCTTTGGCAATTTCAATGGATAGGGATTCTTGTGGCACGAGGCCAGTGTTATTGAACCAATCGACTGGTGTGAAAACATCCGTATCTTCGGATTTAAAAAAATCCTTATAAAGAAAGGGTTGTTCTTTGTGAAAAAGAAAAGGCAAAGGTTCACCTTTCATAAGGGCTTGAATCATGGGGAAAAACGCATTTTCAAATTTTCCAACGATTGCAAAATCAAAGTAAGTGTTCATTTGGCCACTTTGCAAAGCATAAAGAGCCTTAGTTCCACCGATGGCAAAAGGAAGTTGCGGATTGATGGACTTTACGAAATCTTTGATTTGTTTAATAATCATCATTGTTTTATTGGCAGTAACATCACATTCGAAATGAAGGCCTAAAAATGTGCTAGATAGGCCAACAAAAACAGTGTCGTGGGTTATATATTTTTTTAAGATTTCATCAAGGCTATCAATTTTTGTGAAATAATCAATAACTTGGCAGGTGATATTGTGGCTTCTAATTTTTGAGGCGAGTAGGTAAGGGGCAATATAGCGCCCCAACGGGACTTCTGATTTGCCAACCATAATATCACTAAAAAGCACGACTTGAGCCATGAATTTAAAGTAAATGAAGCCTATGACTGTGTCACTTAAAAATAGGTTGAAGGTTGGACCATAATGCGTCTTTAATATCCTCTATGGGACTAGGTCACAAAGTGCTATTTTTAATTTTTGTCACTCTATCGCACCTTCTGATTCCATTTGTAAATTCGAACAAAGATTTTTTGATTTTCACCAATTGGAACTTTTTTTCACCACCGTCAACGGCTTTTGCGAAAGATATTGTTATGAATAATAACAAGTCTTTGTTTCGTGATTATTCAATGCAAATTCGTAAAATAGGGTTAAACCCTACTTCTTTGTTTCACAAAGTAGAGTCCTCAGGAATCAATTTAAGTGAAGATGAAATACAAAAAATTAAAACTTTGTGTCAATGTGAAGGTCTCAAAGTAGTGACTTATAATGCAACAAGGTTTGAGTATTTTGTACTCAAGAAAAACCCTGAAATCATCCAGAGTCTTTTGTTATGACTGCTCGAGGTTTTTTTAGTTTTTTTATAATCATTCTTTTCTTTATTCAAATAAGAATGATTTCTTTTGTCCAGTCCATGGATAAGCCTCAGGTACTGGATATTTTTTTGTTCATGGCTCCAATTCTATCGTTCATAACATTGATAGTTTTAATCAAAAAAAGAAGTGTTTTTTTTAATTCTATTTATGCTTTGTTATTTTTAATTACGATGTTTTGTGTGTTTCATGTTTTAGGAAAAATCTATCACTCGAATCATATTTGGCTTTTATCGGTTGTGCTGATGTTATTTGTAAATTTTGAAAAGGATCTTTTTTCAGGGCGAAATCAATTTATTATCAGAAGTATTCAGGTCTATACGTTAAGCACTTACTTTATTTCAGGACTTTGGAAGCTCAGAGATTATTTTACTTCACAAGCTGTCAGTTTTAATACTTTACCCCTCGAGTACTATGCCGTTACTTTTGTGACTGAAGGCAGGCCCGCATCCATAGTATCCAACTCAATGAATCAAATTTTTATGCAAAATTTAATAGTGGTGGGGTTTTATATCATTATTTTATTTCAGTTAAGCTGCATAGTTCCTTTAATAAAAGTGAAGTGGATGTCTTTTTTCGGTGTGCTCATTGGATTTTTTCATATCTTTAATGGCTTATTTTTTGGACATTGGTTCACTGAGGCTATTTTGGCATCTACTTTTTTCCTTATTTTTTATGAATCTATGAGGCCCCATGAAATTGAGTGAGGTTTTAAAAGTTCACAACTCAATTCAGAATCCAGTGGCTTTAAGGGACAATATAGGTGATGCCTATCTGCTTCATCACAACCTTATTTTTAAAAATATCCGTAAGCTTTCTTTGTCCTATGGGTTTAGTTTTAACCCAAATCCAACAACTGATTTTGTTGTTTTGCCATTTTCGCAATTAGATCTCATTTTCTCAAATCGATCGATTCCCTATTTAAACAACGTAGATGTCCTAACAAAGCTGAATTCGAAGTGTCCCAACCTCATCGAATGGGATGAACTCAATGATGGTTTCCGAAGGAATTTTATTTTTCATGAGTCTTGCCATGCAGTCGCAAGAAAGTGGGGATCTGAATTCTGGCAGCCAGAGCAAAAGTTGGTGCAAATTTTTTTCGAAGAATCTTTTGCTAATACCTGTGAGTTTTTTGCAGTGATGGAGGTAGATAATGCCTGTCATCAATTATTTTATGCCCTCAATTCTTACACCACTCTTTTTGAGGCTCGAAAGTATTTAATCAGGGCTTGTGCAGATGCTGGGGAAGTCCCTCTTTTTCAAATTTTATTGTTTTGTTATTTTTATGCCAATGCTTTAAAGAAAGAATTATCCGATACGGAATTTGAAACTCTGGCACAGGCTTTTTTGCCTAAACTTACAAAACAAGCTAAAAATAATATTAAAAAGCTTTGTGAAGTGCCTTTTACTTTAGATCTTAATTTTAGAACCTTAACCACAGGCTTTTACCTTAAAACCCAGGGTCTTTCTTTGAAGCCTAAGCAGTTGCAGCAAGTGGTATCACCAGGGCTCCCTTTCCTAGAGTTTTCAAAGAATTTAGCATCTTTAGCATTGCAAAATTAAGGTGTTTTGCATACAGCTGGGGCATGAATCTTTTTAGTCATAATAATCAAAATTTTTTGCCTTTGGCTGAAAAATTACGGCCTCAGAAGCTCGATGAAATCCTAGGACAGAAAAATTTAGTGCATGATTCTAGGCTCGGTAAAATGATTCGTGCCGGGCAAATTCCGTCCATGATTTTATGGGGGCCACCGGGAAGTGGTAAAACCAGTTTTGCGTTATCACTCGCCCAACAGCCACAAATTTTCTTTGAAAGTCTTAACGCTGTCGAGGCTGGGGTTAAACAATTAAAGGAAAAAGGTGAAGGGGCCAGGGATCGCAGGCTTCAGATGAACCAACGAACTTTATTATTTGTGGACGAAATTCATCGATTTAATAAATCCCAACAAGATGTGCTTCTTCCTTTTGTCGAGCGTGGAGATCTGATTTTGGTTGGTGCCACCACTGAAAACCCAAGCTATGAACTGAACCGTGCATTACTGAGTCGCTGCCGAGTGATTGTTTTTGAAGCTCTCGATCGAAATTCGTTACTCGCAACTTTAAAAAAAGTGGAAGATCACTATGGATTTATTGCCAGTGATTTTATTTCTGTTGCAGCCATTGAATATCTTTTTGACTCTTCGGATGGGGATGCCAGAAAACTTCTTAATTCCTGTGAGCTTTTATTTGAGTACCATAAAGCTTACCTTGATGAAAAATTAGACTTAATCGAAATCCAAGAGATCTTACAAACATCCACTCGAAGTTATGATAAGTCCTCTGAAAATCATTATGATGTGGTCTCTGCATTTATTAAAAGTGTTCGTGGTAGTGATCCAGATGCAGCCCTTTATTATTTAGCTAGAATGATCGATGGCGGTGAGGATCCCATTTTTATAGCTAGAAGATTAATTATTTTGGCCTCAGAAGACATAGGAAATGCAGATCCCAGGGCCATCACTGTGGCAACGGCTGCAGCTCAGGCCATCCAAATGATAGGCTTACCCGAAGGACTCTGGAGCTTAGCTCAGGCCACGACCTATTTATCCTGTTGTCCAAAATCCAACGCTTCCTATAAGGCTATTAAAAAAGCCATGGAATGTGTGCAGACCACGGGATCTTTGCCAGTTCCACTGGATTTAAGATCATCAAAAACTGGGCTCGCTAAAGAATTAGGTTATGGTGAAAACTACCTTTATCCCCATGATCAGCCCAGGGCATGGGTCAGCCAAAGTTATTTACCTGAAGCTTTAAAAGCCACAAAATTCTATGAAAACAGTGGGCGAGGCTTTGAAAAAAACATGCAAGAGTATTTGGACTGGCTTAAGCAAAAGACCCGTGTTTCAGAACAAGACACTTAATATGGCCTCAAATTAGCATCTAAAATACTTAGATGTTTAGATTTCTAGTTCTTATTACATTCATTCTTATCGGCCCATTATTATGGGCTTCAGATCTGCCACAATTCGGCACTGATGTGCCACACAGCTTGAAACATTTCCTGTCAAAAGCTTTACTAGAAATGTTCCAAATCGAAGATGCAAAACAATCGAGCTCCTTGCACCAAAAAGTTTTTTCTGGACCCGTCAGTGGCCTTGTGTACAAAAGATGGTTTCTTAAAAGGGTTAAAAAAATCTCCATGACTGATTCCTGTGCGGTGACTGCTAAAATAGACTCTCAAGGCCCGCCCGGAGTGATTTACATTTCAAAGTGTGTGAACTTTGAACCTGAAGAAGAATTGAAATTTTATTGGCTCTCTGTCCTTTTTCATGAGGCTAGACATTTAGAGTCTGAAAACAATCATTGGAAACATGATATTTGCCTGGATCATGGGGGTCATGTTCAAGCCTGTGATAGCAGTGCCATTGGGGCCTTTGGAATCGAAAAAATTCTAGCACTCAATGTGTCCCGATTTTGTCAGAGTTGCCACCCCGAATTTCTTCGTCAAGCCCAGGAAGTTTATGAAGATTCAAAGGTTTGGAACAAGTTAAATAGACAGGCCCTAGAGCCTTTACAATTGGACCTTGAAGTCTTAGAAAAAAAATGAGATGGGATCCCAATGAAACAATCTGAAATATTAAAAGTCTTATTTCTTGAAACAGGTGCAAACAACCAAGAAGCTGTGAACCAGGTTTTAAAATCTAAAAATTTTGAAACTAAATTTCGCATCACGGGCCCTGGTGTTGTGCACTTTGGCTTCACGGGATTAATTAAATCCATCACCAATGAAGGGGTCAAAGTTTATAATGTGAATAAAGTCAGCCTCATCAAATTTGAAGACATCGAAACTTTTGCTAAAGCAAAGCCCAAAACAAAAAGACCTGATCCCAAGCAAAAAACAGTGGTTGTTGACGATGAAGACGAAGAAGATTTTGAAAATGATGACGATTTTGATGCCTATAAAGATGAAGATGATGACATCATTGAAAATGAAAAAACCAAGCCCCAATTCAGTGCAAGCAAAAAGAAAAAACCCAAGCTGACTGAACACAAGCCTGGGTCTGGAAGTTTGTTTATTCCTAAGAAAAAATAATTAAAGCAAATCTGTTTTTAATTTTTGCATCTCAAGTCTAGTCATCCACTTTCTAAAGAAGTATGTGACACCAGCAGATGATAAAACGATAAATAGAGAGTAAAGAACAGGTACTATCAAAATAGCGTCTTGTAATTCCTTAGGAAAACTAAACAGAACAATGGCAATACCCAAAGGTCCATTTTGAATTCCAGTTTCTAAGCAAATGGTCATGGCCCTTTTGTTGGTTTGTTTTAAGATTTTTGATATTCCAAAGCCTAGAATAAATCCACTTAATCCAAGGAACAAAGAAGCTATAAAAATCTCGTTTGGTGTGGTGGATAGTAAGCCGGCATTTCTTGGAATCCAAGTGACAATTAAAAACAAAATAACAACGACACCTAAAATGCCTCCGAAAAATTCAGCGACTGCACCCACGTTCGCATTCCATTTCCTAACAAGCATTCCAAGAATCACTGGCACTAGCAGCACAAATAGGGTTAAAGAGACATCACCAAATGGAATTTGAAGCTCACCTTGCATAATTTTTGAGCCATAGAAATAAAGAAGAGCAGGTGTTGCAACGATAGCAAGTAAAGTCGAGGCCACAGTCATGATGATAGAAAGTGCAAGATCACCTTTGGAAAAATAAGTGAAGATATTTGATGTCGTACCACCCGGGACACAGCCCATGATAAGTAGTCCTAATGCTGCAGGGGTCGAGAGATTAAAAAGCAGCCCAAGTCCATAGGCAATCATAGGCATCAGTCCAAACTGACAAAGCATACCAACGCCGACTCCTTGGGGTTTTTTCATGGCTCGAAAAAAGTCTCTCCAGGTCAGACCACTTCCCATTCCAAACATGATAAGAATCATCATGATACCAAGTAATTTTTTTTCAACTTCTGAAATCATTAAGCGCCCCCTGGAATTTCTTTACGTAATTCTTTTCTTAAAATTTTTCCCACTGGTGATTTTGGTAGTTCTTTTCTGAATTCAAAATGCTGTGGAGTTTTGTAGGCGACTAATTTACTTTTGCAATGGGATCTTAAGTCTTCTTTTGAAGGTTCGGTGTCACCTTTTAGAACGATATAGGCTTTAACGGCTTCGCCACTGGCGCCGTCAGGGATGCCGATGACAGCGCACTCAAGAACTTGAGGGTGCTCTGATAAAACTTCTTCCACTTCGTTGGGGTAAACATTAAAACCACTGACCAAAATCATATCTTTTTTTCGATCCACAATTTTGTAGTAGCCATCAGAGTCACGAGTCGCAATGTCACCTGTGGCAAACCATCCATTTTTTATGGATTGGGCCGTCTCCTGGGGCTTTTTCCAGTAGCCTTGCATGACTTGCGGACCCTTGATGAGTAGCTCACCAGGTTCACCATTATTCACTTCTTGTCCCGAATCATTAACGAGTTTCATCTCGGTTTGTGGGAGGGGCAGTCCGATGCTGCCCTCTTTGGGTTTAGCGAAAGGGTTAAAACAAATGGCCGGGCTTGTTTCTGTTAAGCCGTAGCCTTCAATGATGTCAATATTGGTAATTTTTTTGAAAGTTTGAGCCACCGAGAGATGCAGTGACATTCCACCGGCCACAGCCAATTTTAACTTAGCAGGTGGAGTTTCTTTGAACCAGTCCTCTAAATTGAGAGCATTATACAGAGTGTTCACTCCAGAAATGGCAGTGACCGGGTAATTTTCCAGTGCTCGTTGCAGGTTAGAAATTGGACGGGGATTGGGGCATAAAAGATTACGTGCTCCAATAACGAAAAAACACCAGAAGTTAACAGTGAATGCAAAAATATGGTAAAGTGGCAAAGCTGTTAAAATGGTTTCTTCTTTTGTATTCAACTGATCTTTTAACATAACAAGAAGCTGATTCATGTTACTGATTAAATTCCCGTGGGTCAGTACGGCCCCTTTAGACACACCAGTCGTGCCGCCCGTGTATTGAAGAACGGCTATGGACTGATGATTCAAGCCTTTTTCGAATTCTGAAACATTCAAGTTTTTTTCTTTTTTTAGCTGGGCCCCTTGGCGCAAACTTTCTTTCAAAGAAATGTAAGGCACGCTGACTTTTGGAACCTGTTTATTCCAATATTGAATCACAAGCTGAGCAATTTTCTTTGGAAAATAAGGTAAAAATTCAGGCAATTGAACAACTAATAATTTTTGAACTTTTGTTTTATCCAACATCACAGCCGCTTTATCTTTAAATATATCAACTGTGATCAGGGCAACGGCTTCTGAGTCATTCAGCTGATGAATCATTTCGGGTACTGTGTAAAGTGGATTCACGTTCACAACCACTAGCCCTGCCTTCAGAATAGCTAAGGCTGCGATAGGATAGGATAAACAATTCGGCATTTGTATGGCGACTGAGGATCCAGCTGGAATTTTTAATTTTTCCCTTAAATAGATAGCCAGATGATCAGACTTTTCATCTAATTCTTTATAACTTAAAGTTCCATTCATGCCATTGGCAAGAACCATAGTCACCGCTGGTAAATTGTGAAAATTTTCACAGGTTTTTTTTGCCAACCAAGCTAAATTGGGGGCATTTTGTAATGTCTCGACGTTTAGCATAAGCACCTCATGAATAATCATAAGCAAATAGGAACTAGGATCAATCAAAATCGGTAAGATTCAATTGCTGGACAAAGTGACTTGACTCATGCAATCTTTGCGACATCATGAATTGGGATCCTTTTTTTAAACCTGAAATACGCAACCGTGGACAAAAGCTTTTTCAGTTACAAGCTGTTAAGGCCTCATCGCCTTCAGAAACTGAAATATCTGGCTTTGTAAAAGCCTATAAAGTCACATTTCGCTCAAAATCGATTTCAAGTCCGCAATTTTTAGTTCAGTGCAGTTGTGGAAAAAAACTGTGTCAGCATGCGTGGGCTTTGATGCTGGCTGCACAAAATAAATACCCTGATTTTTTTATTAATAAATCAGATCTGGAAATGAATGAACAGAAATCAGCTGCAGATTCAAAAAAGCAAGATCTCAAAGAGCGACAAAACCTTTATCGAAAAGTTCAGTATCAAAAGCAGAAGCTTAGGCAAAAACAAATAAAATTGGCAAAAGAAGAGCCCTTACCATCTTATCCACAGGATATTGTTGATGCGTTGAAATATTTTGCTGATAATGGTTTTGTTTTTGATAATCCCGAAGATCTTGAACAAATTCAAAGTGCCAAAAAAAAATTGGCCAGAGTTTTTCATCCTGACCGTGGAGGGCATCATGATGAATTCGTACTTCTTAATCAAAATGCTGAAATTTTAATTGATTTTTTTTCTTTATCTTAAAGTCTGCCATAACTTCAAAATCTCTTGTTTTTTTTCCTGACTGAATGACTGGTAACTGCTTTGAATCAGTCCAATAGGTTCCGCATTGATAAATCCAACAATAGCTAATTTAAAGGCAGGACTTTGAGTTTTATTGGCATCAAAGCTTTCAAACAAACAAACAGGGCCTGTATGTCCATTTTTAAATTCAATTTTAATTAATTCACTGGGGCCAAAAAAGTGAGCTTTAATGGCCTGGCAATAATCTAAACTGACTTTTAGACTTCTGCTGGGGGCCAGTTTGTAGTATTCAAATAAGTCTTCAGAATCTAAAAATTTTAAAATGCCTTGATAGCTTTGAGCTTTTCCAATGGCAGAGAAAGGAATCTCTTCCTTTGCAATAAATTTGATTTTTTTTATAGAGCCTAGAGCGCTAACATCAATGGACAAAAATAAAATACATAGAAGAGTGATTGACTTCATTTGTAGGCCTTTCCTGGGTTTGAGGTCTTTGCTGAAGGGGTTTCAACTCTACTATTTTTTACAAAGCTGGATAATTTATCGAAGCGAGAATTTTCGACTTTTGTCATGTTGATTAAATTTCTAACAAAGACCTCATCAGGTTTTCGAACTTCTATGATTTCTTGGCTGCCGTTAGGAAAATGAATTTCAATTTTTGTCTCACTAGCACAGACTCGCACAGTTTCCTCGACGGGCTCTTCGATTCCACGGGTTGCATTAAAAAAGAAGCGAATGCTGTCGGATTTGAGCTCTAATGAGGTAACAGCTTTCACCATAAAGTTATCTGTAACCAAGTAAGTTGGTAAATTATTAAGCAAAGGTGGCAATAGAGTTTGCTTCGCAGCATATTCCTTGGGATTAGAAAAGCAATGCATCCCAGCCTGGCTGATCCCTGAAAAAAGGCTCAGTAGCAGAAAAACTTTAAAAATATCCATGATTTACAGTTTCTCACATATGGATCCAAGAATCGACTGACCTTTAGTGGTGAAAATTTCTCATAGAGTCGTTTAAATTATTCAGTGTTGAAAAAGATTAATTTACGGGGTCTTGGTTATGCACTAAGGTCTTGTAATGTTTATGAATCATCCAATTATTATTCAAGGTGGCATGGGTATAGCGGTTTCCAATTGGAAACTGGCTAAAACAGTTTCTGAAGCGGGCCAGCTAGGCGTGGTTTCGGGTACTGCTATCAATTCAGTTCTTGTTCGTTATTTGCAAGACGGGGATCCAGCCGGAGACATGAGACGAGCTTTAAAAGCCTTTCCCTTTCCTCATGTGGTTGCAAAAATTCTAGAAACTTATTTTATCGAAGGTGGAAAACCTAAAGACAAGCCTTACAAAAGAATTCCGTTGTTTGCTGTTCAGCCGACTCAGTCTTGGTTACAGCTGAATGTGGTGGCCTCCTTTGTAGAAGTTTTTTTAGCCAAAGAAGGTCATCAATTTCCAGTTGGAATTAATTTGCTTGAAAAAGTAGTGATTCCCAATCTTTCAGCTTTGTATGGCGCCATGCTAGCCGGAGTTGATTATGTTTTGATGGGTGCAGGTATTCCCAGAGAAATTCCAGGGGCGCTTGATTTATTAAGTGAAAATAAAACAGCCAGCCTCAAAGTTCCAGTGGATGGTGCAACCGGAGACAACACTCAAACTTTGACGTCCTTCAATCCTCAAGAAGTGATGGAAGTTTCTGAGCTGCCAAAGCTTAAGCGTCCTTATTTTTTCCCCATCGTTTCTTCCAGCACATTGGCTGCTAATTTAAAGAAAAAAGCCACGGGTCGTGTGGATGGATTTATTGTGGAAGGGCCACTGGCAGGTGGACACAATGCTCCTCCGCGGGGACCCATGAAGTTAGACGCACTTGGTGAACCCATTTACGGCGAGCGTGACGAAGTGGATCTTTCTGAAATGAAAGCCTTGGGATTACCTTTTTGGATGGCAGGGTCATATGCCACTCCGCAAAAATTGCAAGAAGTCAGAAAGCTGGGGGCCCACGGTATTCAAGTGGGAACTTTGTTTGCATTTTGTAATGAGTCAGGCTTGAAGCCAGAATTGCGACATCAAGTTGTTAAAAAAATAAGTCAGGGCATGGCCCCTGAAAACGGTTACATCTTTACAGACCCCGTTTCATCGCCCACAGGTTTTCCTTTCAAAGCGGTCCGAATGGAAGATTCATTATCAAACCAAATTTTGTATGAACAAAGAAACCGGATTTGTGATCTAGGTTACTTAAGGCATGCCTACCAGAAAGCTGATGGACAGGTGGCTCAGCGATGTCCTGCAGAACCTGTTCAAGATTACATAAAAAAAGGTGGCACGCTTGAAGAAACTGTGGGCAAAAAATGCCTTTGCAATGCTTTAATGGCTGACATTGGAATGCCCCAAGTTCAATTGGGTAATCAAGTTGAGAAGCATTTACTAACGGCTGGTAATGATCTGAACGACCTCAATAGGATATTGAAACAGGGGCAGACAGATTATTCTGCCACTGAAATTATTCGATATTTAACAGCAGACTTGGATTTACGTTCAGGCTCATTTGTAGAACCTGCGCATCTCGTCTAAGGCTTTTCTGTAGTGTGTTTGATCAAGTTCTGAATTTGATAGGGGTCGGTAATTAAGATCTAAGGTTTCATAATTACCGCTCAGTTTAACAAGTACGAAGTGATCTTTCAGGCGAATGGCAAAATCTCCGTAAGTTCCATGTATCATCCACTGATGTCCTTGATGACTTGTTAAATCTTCACCGCTACTGAAGTCAGAACCAGGATTTTTACAATTCATGACCTGCTTCAAAATTGTTGGAGCCACATCATAATGGCTGGTCCAATGCTTAACACTTTTCTGTGATTGACCTGGCCAGTGAATAAAAAATGGAACCTGAGTCTGAGCACTCGTAAAATTAGAATTATGCCCCCAAAAATTCAATTTGTTGTCATTGAACTCTTGACCATGATCGCTGGTAAAAATGACCACAGTGTTTTTTAGAAGCTGATTTTTTTGTAAATTTTGAAAAACCTGACCCAGTAAATGATCAACATAATAAACACTATTTTTATGACGATTAATAAAGCCGGTGGGATCTGTTTTATTATTTAATTTAAAATAGTTGATATCATCAAGGCTAGGTTGAAATTTCTTGTAATCAGGATGAACAGCGTACTCGTGGGGTGTATCATAGAATAAAAAGCCAAAAAATGGCTGATCTTTTTTTCTATTGTTTACAAAGTCTATCCAAAGATTGGTTATTTCTAAATCTCGGTCGAGTACGTTGTCAGCTTTTGATTTGAGTCTAAGATCTTGAATATCTGCAAAGACTGTTTGATTAAATTCTGGCATGGTTAAGGGAGCACTGGAAAATAATCCCATTTGGTAATTATTTTTTATGAATTGCTCGATCAGAACGGGGCCTTTTTGAATTTCTCGGAATTTTTCGAAATAAAGTGGAGGTAGGCCATAAAAAAGACTGAAAATGCCTCCTCGTGTGGAATTGCTACCGCTGTAGTGATTTAAGTACTCTGTTGATTGCATTTTCAACTGATGGGTGAAGGGCATGACCTCAGGATTCAGTTGGTCGAAACGAGTGGAATCAAGAACGATAAGTAGAACATTGAGCTTTTCAATAGTGGGCTGACATTGAATTTCTTTGAGCGGATAATTGAGAAGGCTGTTTTTGCCAGCCATTGTGCCTAAATTAATTTTTTCAGATTCGTTGACCTCAAATCCCCATTTTTTTACCAGTTGATCATCCTTAAGAGGGGCTGCAAAAGGGGGTAAGAAACCTATCTGAGTGAGTTGTGAGTCTCGCTTGGCGTGGGCAAACAAGTGAACGACATGGGAAACTAAAACTGCAAAAATAAAAAAACCAAGATGAATTTTTTTTATTTTTAATAATTTAAAGTGCAAAGCCTTTGAAGATTTTGAAAGAATTAGGATTTGAAAAAAAAGCACTATTGCAAAAAATAAAATTACGAGGGCCCACAAGAACCAAGGAAAGGAAATGACCTGACCTTCGCCTTTAAAAAAAAGTTCAAGAACAAAAAGATTAATATGAAAGCGATACTGCTGATAGACAAACGTATCGATCATAAGTAGGGTTTGCAAAAAAGTGAGAATAACAACAGTCAAACTTATAATGATTTTTTTTATCGAGAGATGATTTGCTAAAAAGGCGAATGGTAAAATGATAAGTCCTAATAAAAGAGCGAAATGACCCCAAAAATAGATCAAGTAAAAAAAGCTAGGCCCAGCACCCTGAGGCATCAAGTGGGGTGTTCTGAGGTACAAAAAGGATATGACAAGGCTTAAGAAGATATTAAAAATCCAAAGAATTGAATAGCGAGGAGTATGTGTAGTCATAGACTAGAATTACCAAAGTCTTACAAAAATGAAAAGTTGTTTTCCTCTGTGCTCTTAAGTTAAGTTTATGAATATGAAAACTTATGAACAAAGACACCAAGCCCTTACTCAACTTAAAAATGTAATTCTAAAAAACCGCGAGGCCATCCAACTTGCCATTCAAAATGATTTTTCCAGATCACCTTTTGAAACAGATACGGTTGAAATCAATGTGGTCATCCACGAAATCAACTACTGTCTTAAAAATCTTAAAAAGTGGATGCAGCCCAAAAAGGTGAAAACCAACTTGGCCAACTGGCCAGCCAAAAGTTATCAAATGGCTCAGCCCTATGGCCGAGTGCTTATTATCGGTGCTTGGAATTATCCCTTCCAGTTGACTGTGTTACCAGCCGTGGGGGCTTTAGCTGCTGGTAATTCAGTGGTTTTGAAACCCAGTGAGCTTGCCGCAAATACGGCTGAATTGATAGAAAAGTTGATCAATGAAAATTTTGATCCTCAAACGATCAGTGTGAAAGTGGGGGGATTGCAAGTTTCAGAAAAACTTTTATCAGAGCGATGGGATAAAATATTTTTTACTGGCTCCACTCGAGTAGGACAAATTGTTTACCAAAAAGCAGCTGAAAATTTAACTCCTGTGACTCTTGAATTAGGCGGAAAAAGCCCTGCCATTTTTGATGAATCCTGTGAAATGGGTGTTTCAGTGAAACGAATGGTTTGGGCCAAATTTTTAAACGCAGGACAAACTTGTATTGCACCTGATTTTGTTTATGTGCATGAATCTCGAAAAGAAGAATTTTTACAAATTTTGAAAAATGAAATTTCACAAGCTGATTACAGTATAAAAAATGAAAACTATGTCGAAATCATCAACGAGCAACACACTCAGCGATTAGTAAAGTTAATTAATAACCAGCAAGTGGTGCTGGGTGGAAAGTTTGACATTGCACAAAGATGGATTGAACCCACCGTTATGACTTCAGTCCGATGGTCAGACCCGGTTATGCAAGAAGAAATTTTTGGCCCTCTGTTGCCGGTCCTCACATTTTCTAATTTGCAGGATGTGGTTCGGGATTTGAAACAAAGACCCGCTCCACTTTCGCTTTATTTTTTCACTGAAAACAAAGATCGTTTGCAGCAAATGTCTGAATTTTCGTTCGGTGGTGGTGCCATCAACGAAGCAATTATGCACTTTGCAAATCCCCATCTTCCCTTTGGTGGAGTCGGGTCCAGTGGCATAGGACAGTATCACGGAGCCGAGAGTTTTCGCTGCTTCTCACATTTTAAAAGTGTATTAGTTAAAAGTACTTTAATTGAATTTCCATTTAAGTATTCTCCTATGACTCATTTTAAGAAGCGTATTATTAGTCTGATGCTCAGATTAGGTTAAAGCTTTTTTACTTGAGAAGATTTCCCATCTCTTCCATTGTTAAGTGATGGGAGTTTGTGATTTCTTACTCATTTCAAAAGATCCAGCTTGGACCGATCGCTGCAGGAATATCAGCGCTGAATTTGGCTTTACATTTTCCAGTCTCAATACAGTGGATGAGCTCAGTGACCGAGAAGTGGAATTTAAAGATGCAAGTTTCGTTTTGTTGTCTGCTGAAAAAGTAGAAAACGAAGGTGAAATTGCAGGCACCGTACAGGTGGTCAGGCAAAGCGCTCCGAATTGTTATATTTTAGTAGTGATCAGTGGAAAGCTAAAACCCAGTGTTGCAGCATTTATAAAAAAATCTGGTGCCAATGCAGTATTGGTCGAGCGAGAATTTTTTCTATCTAGTAAGTTAGAATTTATTTCTTCACAAAAAATCAAATCTTCTTATTTACCTATTAAGGCCAGTGAACTTTTGCTGGGCTCTAAGCTCATTTTCCCACTGTTTCATATTCTTCCACTGAATAAAAAATTTCTACCGGTCCTGCGTGCGGGAGATGAAATTACAAAAGATAAGCTAGAAAAGCTTTTGCAAATTAATGAAATCTACATCCGCCGTGATGATGCAGCCGAGTATCAGAAGTATGTGGCTGGGCAGAATGATAAGTCAGCTGAGGGATTAGTAAAAAGATGCCGAGCTCAGTACTTAAGTCTTTTCGCTTCCTATGTGGATTTAGTGCTCATGATTTCGGATCAGTCAGAAGGTAGTTCTTTTAAATTAGGAGCTGACCTTTACATGAAGTGTAATCGTTTATCTAGTGAACTGATGACTACGCTTGGGGCCACCGGAAATGCCTGGGCTGTGATCAGCAATTCCTCCATAGGCGAATTCGGATCTGTGCAAAGGGCACCAGCCAGAGCTGCCTATGCGGGCCTTTTAAGTCTTCACTCTGGAATTGGTCAACCCGTTGAGATCATGATCGCTTGCTTGCTAAGTGATGTGGGGCTTTTAGAAATACAGCCTGACGTCACTAGAAAGCTTAGAAAAAATGAAAGCCTTGAAGGTCTCCATCCAGCTGATCTTGCAGAGTATCAAGATCATCCCAATAAGAGCCTAAAAATGGTGCTATCTCGAAAGCTCTCACTTCCGGAAGAAGTCAAAAATATGATTCTTATGAGTCATGAGCGCTTGGACCAGAGGGGTTTTCCACAACGCGTCCAGCCGGACAAGATTACAATGGAAACCATGATTGTTCAGCTCTCTGAAATTCTTGATAATCGGGCACAGATTCGTATGGGTGAAGAGAGGCCTTTGATTGAAGATGTTAAAAAGCAACTGTTCAACGAGCACATAGCGGACAGTCCCATTTTGAGTCGCTTATTTTTAGAGAAAATACGTAAGCCGTTTAACGAAATTTAGAGCAGCTTCTATTGACGCGTAGCCACCCTTCAGTTAATCCTATTAAAGATGAAATCAGCTTCCACCCAGCCCATTAAAAAAGCTCTTTATGTAAGCGCAGGCTTTTTATCTTTGGGATTGGGTTTGGTGGGCCTGTTTGTTCCTTTGCTTCCAACCACTTGCTTTATTCTTCTGTCAGCCTATTGCTTTTCTAAAAGCTCTGAAAAATTCTACCAGAAACTGATCACCCACCCCAAATTCGGACCTGTTATTTTAAGCTGGCAAGCTTACCGGGTGATTCGTGTTCCTATCAAGTGCTGGGCTTCGACCATGATTTCCATTTCAGCTTTGATCATTTGGGTGATGAACATACCTTTGATGATTCAATTATTTTTAACAGTTTTCTTCCTAGGTCTTGTTTTATTTATTTGGTCTTGCCCGCATCTTCCTCCCGATGAGCGTCGTTAGTTACCTTTGGACTTTCTTATTAACGGCTTCGTTGCTCAGCCTGCCTCGGCTGCTGAATTTAGTTTCATTATCTGAAAAGAATGATTCAGTGATGAATTTATTCATGGGGTTTCGCTTTGATTTATTAATTTTGAGTTTTCTGTCTTTACCTTTTCTGCTGATTTTTTTTGGTCTGAAATTGATGAAAGCGGACCAAATGACAAAGTCACTGCCTCTGATTCATTTCTACACTTTTTTATGTTGGTTGAGTTTAAGCAGTCTTTACTTTTTTAATCATCTTTCATTTCAAGTTCAGCAAGACTTGATGTGGAAACAAGATTGGATCAAGACCTTATCCATTTTATCCAAAGCCTCGCCATTCGATTGGATCCTGGGTCTCATTCTTTTTTTTGCTTTGTTCTATTTGGGAAATTTTCTTTTTCATCGTTTACGAAAAAAAGCCATGGGATTATCGGTGTTTTCCGTTTTAATTTTAATCTTCATTCAAGCCTCTTTGGCTAGAGGATCTTGGGGGAAGGATCACTTAAGGCGTAATCACTGTGATGGTCGACCCAACAAAGCCATAAGAGCCATATGTTTAAGTCCTGCTTATGTTTTTTTAAAAACTAAGAACCAAGAGTTTGCTCCTTAACTTTTTTCCATAATTTTTCTTTTTCTTCGGGTACAAGTTTTTCAAATTCAAGACCTTCATTTTCTGCTATTTTCAGCATATGAAAATAACGAGTTTCAAATTTTTTATTGGCTTTCCTTAGAACTTGTTCTGGCTCTAGTTTTAAATGCCTTGCTAGTTGCGCTAAGCTAAAAAGCACGTCACCCAGTTCTTCCGCTGTTTTCTCCTGGTCTTGAGATTGGATTTCGACTTTGAGCTCTTCAATTTCTTCAAAAACTTTAGCCATAACATCAGAAGTGTTGCTCCAATCAAATCCTGATTTTTCACATTTCACTCCGATTTTGTAAGCTGTTTGTAAAGCAGGTAATTGTAGGGGAATGCCAAAGCCAGCGGCTTTTTGATTTTTTTCTGCTTTTTTTATTTTCTCCCAGTTTTGCCAAACCTCTTCCGAGTTTTTAACTTTCTGATCAGAAAAAACGTGGGGATGCCTGCGAATCATTTTTGTATTGAGATTTTCAAGCACATCGTCAATTTGGAAAGCTCCGCGCTCGTGAGCTAACTGGGAATGAAGAGCCACTTGAAATAAAACGTCTCCCAATTCATCTTTTAATGACTGATCATTTTGGCTTTCGATGGCTTCCACAAGTTCAAAGGATTCTTCAATGGTGTAAGGGGCCAATGTTTTATGATTTTGTTCAAGGTCCCAAGGGCAACCTTCGGGGCCACGCAGAGCCGAGACTAATTCAATTAAAGCATCAAATGATTTTCGATTTTCTGGAGGTTTTGGCATACGCGTGATTAAATCACACATCCCTTGACTGAGCGAACTTAAAAGTTTGAAAATCAGTCATGAAGTTGATCATCATTAATCAGGCTCAGGTACCATCTGGACAAATCCTTTTTTTAAAAGGTTGGTGCAAGAAAGTCCACGCTCAATTGGGCCTTAACGGTTATTCAAAAAGTTTAAAAGACAAAACTCTGACCCTTGCCTTTTTAGATATCAAGCCGGCTCGAAAGCTCAACTTGCAATTCCGTGGGCGTGATTACGCCACCGATATCTTGAGTTTTGAATCTTCAGAAAGTCATTCATTGGGTGAGCTTGTGATGTGCTGGCCTGTGCTAAAAAAACAAGCAAAAAAACACGGACTCACGCAAGGAAAAGAGCTGGGATATATGGTACTGCACGGCATTTTGCATTTGCTGGGATTTGATCACGAGACATCAAAGGCCGCAGAGAAGGAAATGTTCCTATTGCAAGATCAGATTTTTGAAGCTATTTCTTTAAGCTATGTCAATCGCCGCCGATCTACATCTCGTCAAAAGAAAAATCTCTGATCTGGATCAGCTTGCTGCTGAGATCCGGAGGTATCTTTGACTTACCTGGAAAAACAAAGCGTCTAGAAGAACTGGCTCTTCAAGCCGAAAATCCTGCCATTTGGTCCAAGCCCGCAGAAATGCAAAAGATGAACAAAGAAAAAGCTTTGTTGGAAAAGGCACTGGACGAATGGAAACAGTTTAATTCAAAATTAGAAGACGCCAAAGTTTTGCTTGAAATGGCTTCTGAGGCTGAAGATGAACCTTTGTTTCAAGAAGTGATCACAGAACTTGAATCAGCACTGAGGCTTGGAAAAAATCTAGAATTGCAAAGAGTTTTGAGCGGAGAGCTGGATGCCAATTCGGCTTATATTTCCATCAACTCAGGTGCGGGTGGTACTGAAGCCTGTGATTGGGCCGAGATGCTTTACCGCATGTATATGCGCTACGCTGAAAAGTTAGGCTTTAAAGTTTCAGAGCTTGAAAGAACGGACGGCGACGGAGCGGGAATTAAATCCGCCACGTTGTTAATTGAAGGACCCTATGCTTATGGCTATCTGAAAGCTGAAAGCGGAGTCCACAGACTTGTGCGTATTTCGCCCTTTGATTCCAATGCAAGAAGGCACACATCCTTTGCCTCTGTTTTTTCTTGGGCGGAGGTGGATGATGATATTAAAATTGAAATTAAACCCGATGATTTAAAAGTGGAAACCTATAGATCCAGCGGCGCAGGCGGCCAGCACGTGAACAAAACAGATTCCGCTGTTCGTATGTATCATTTGCCAACTGGAATTATTGTTCAGTGCCAAGTCGAGCGCTCGCAAATTCAGAACCGTGAAAAAGCTTTGAAAATGTTAAAAGCCGCTTTGTATGAAAAAGAAGTCGAGCGAAAAAATGCCGAGCGTGATGCGGCCAATGCCACAAAAAAAGCCAATGAATGGGGATCTCAGATTAGATCCTATGTGATGCATCCTTATCAGCTGGTAAAAGATCACAGAACCAATCATGAAACCAATCAAGTGCATGATGTGATGGACGGTCAAATCTCAGAATTTATTATGGCCTATTTGAAGTCCACAGCTCAGGACTCACTCACAACATGAAAATCGAATGGCTTCTGATGAGGCGTTTTTTTTGGAACAAAGAGGCCCTTTCAACCAGGTCCACTTTGTTTGCTCTTCTTGGTCTATCACTTGGTGTAGCTGTATTATATGTGGCGCTCAGTGTGCTTTCAGGATTTGAAAAAACACTGAAAAATTCCTTGATCGACGTGGGAGGTCACTTAAAACTTGTCAAAAGATCGGGTCATCAAGAGCCCTGGCAAGAACTTTTCGCACAGGTCCAAGCTTTAGACCAAAAAGTTTTATTTGGAACTCCATTTTTAACTTTAGAAGGTGTCACAGCCACACAAGGGGTTGTGCAAGGAATCCTGATTCAAGGTCTCGATGAAAAAACCTACTCAAAGGTTTTAAAAATTGAAGACCGTCTAGTTCAAGGAACTTTGGATTTAACTAAGAAAGATCGCTTGTTCGGTGCTGTGATTGGAACCGAGCTAGCATCGCGAATTGGAAAAACGGTGGGTGACAATATCACTTTGGTTGTTCCAAGATTCGGTGAACTGGAAACCACAGGATATCGAAGATCCATGGGGCAGTTTCAAATCCGCGGAATTTTAGATATGGGAAAGTATGATTGGAATGAAAGACTGGTTGTGATCGAACTTTCTGAAGCGCAAAGATTAGCAGAAGTGAAAAACCGTTATGCGGGTCTTATGCTTAAAATCAGTGATGCAGACGCAGCAGAAAACATGGCTGTCGAACTTATAACTAAACTGGGTCCCCCTCACTGGGTCAGGGATTGGAAGTCTGAGCACGAAAACACTTTTGCAGCTGTGCAAATTGAAAGACGAATCATATTTTTTGTGGTGTTTATTATTATAATTGTGGCGGCCTTTTCGTTGGTTTCAAATTTACTTTTGCAGTCCATGCAAAAAATATCAGAACTTTCAGTTCTAAAATCCTTTGGAATGCGCTCCAGGCAAGTGATTCGGTTGTTTTTCATTCAAGGGCTTGCCTTAGGCTTAGCGGGTGTTTCTTTAGGGCTTATATTAGGATGGTTGATTTCTGTGGGTTTGACTTTTTATCAAGCAAGGTTCGGACTCATTGCGGGCTCTGTCTATCAGATCAGCAACATTGATCTCAGCGTTAGGGCTTGGGATCTTTTAGCCATCATCATAAGCACTTTGTTAATAAGCGTTTTGTCTGGTGCGATTCCAGCTCTCAGAGCGGCCAGATTACTACCTAGTGAAGGATTGAAAAATGATTGAGCCTCTTTTGAAAGCTGAGCATCTTTTTAAAAGCTTTCACAAAAATGATACGAAGCTTGAGATCTTGAAAGATGTTTCAATGGAAATTAATAGAAATGAATCTATTTGTATCATGGGCTCATCAGGTGCAGGGAAAAGCACCCTTTTACAAATTCTAGGAACTCTTGATACGGCTGACCAGGGCGAGCTTAAGTTTGAAGGTCAGTCCTTGCAAAATTTAAATGACGAAGAGCTTTCTCTTTTTCGAGCTGAAAAATTAGGCTTTATTTTCCAGTTTCATCATTTGCTGAATGAATTTAATGTGCTTGAAAATGTTTTGATGCCGTTTTGGATTCGCGGACTTGATCCAGATATCACTTATGCAAAAGCTTTGCTCGAGCAAGTGGGTCTTAGCAATAGAATCGATCATTTTCCCACTCAGTTATCTGGTGGAGAGTGCCAAAGAGTGGCCCTCGCCAGAGCTCTTGTGAAAAAACCAGCTTTGATTTTAGCCGACGAACCCACAGGTAATTTGGACAGTCAAAATGGCTCTTTGATTCAGCAGCTTTTATTTGATTTACAAAAAGAATCCTCAGCGGCCCTTGTCGTAGTGACTCACGATGAAAATATGGCTCGTCGCTTTTCAAAAAAAATGAAATTAGTCGATGGCCACTGGGCTCGTTGACGCTTGCCAGATTATTGGATAGGATTCACTCACTTTGCTGATAAGCCCCTGAAAGGACTTACAATTTTAATGATTTTTCAACGCTTGTGTTTGCCTCTTGTAAGTCTCGCTATGTGTTGTTTGGGTGTTTCGACGCCATTGTTTGCGCAATCTGTTAAGAAAGCTGCGGCTCCTTCTTTGGTGACGGGCTTTGATGTTCAGGGTCAAAAGCGACTTGAAAAAGACGCTGTTCTAGGAAAAGTGGTTTCTGAAGTTAATAAGCCTCTGGATCCTGAAAAAGTCAGACAGGATATTTTGAATCTATTTGCCACGGGCTTTTTTGAATCTGTGGATGTGACTTTTGAAAAGGGAATTTTAAAATACACAGTAAAAGAAAAGCCTGTACTTGCTGAGCTCAAGTTTGAAGGTAACAAAGAGTTAAAGGCTGATGAGCTGCAAGAGGCCGCAGGTTACAAGACCTTTGAAATTTTCAATCAAGCAAAACTCAAAGAATCCATCGATAAAATGCTGAAGCTTTATGAAGACAAGGGCTTTTATCTTGTTCGTATCGAACCTCAGATCACCATGACGGAATCCGGTGAACGAGTGAATTTAGTTTTCAAGATCACAGAAAACGAAAAAGTCCGAGTTAAAACAATTCACTTTATCGGTAATAACAAACTCACCGATGCCTATTTGAAATCCAAACTTGCAACACAAGAAGAAGGTTATTTTACAGCCATCAGTGGATCCGGGCAATTCAAGCAAGATGCCTTCGAACGTGACACACAAATTTTACGTTTTCTTTATTATAACCAAGGTTATGTAAAAGCCAAAGTCGATCGACCCACAGTGGCCTTAACTCCCGATCGGTTGGGTTTATATATTACTTTCCGAGTGGAAGAGGGCGAGCAATATAAAATTGGTGAAGTCGAATACTCAGGTGATTTATTATTCCCGACTGAGAAGCTCAAAGAGACCACAAAAATTGATGACTCTGAAGTTTTTGCCTACGATGTTTTGCAAAAAGATCTTAATGACCTTCAAGCTTTGTACGGTGATTTAGGATATGCCTATGCTAACGTGATTCCTAGAACACGCTTTAATGATGCAGATAAAATAGCGGACTTGGTATTTGAGTTTGATAAAGGTAACAAAGTTAAATTTGGTCGCATTACGGTCGTGGGTAATACAAAAACCCGGGACAAGGTTTTAAGGCGTGAATTACGAATTTATGAAGGTGAGCTTTATAACGAAACCAAACGCCGTCAATCTTTAGAAAATATTCAGCGTTTGGGATTTTTTGAAGAAGTGAATTTTCGCACTTCTACACCTCTAAATGATCCCGATTTGATGGACATTGATATTGTGGTGAAAGAGCGTAACACAGGGCAAATACAAATTGGCGCAGGTTACAGCACAGCCACGGGTCTTGCACTTCAAGGCTCTGTCCAGCAAACCAACTTTCGTGGTCTGGGGCAAAACCTAGGCGTTTCTTTGCAGTTGTCTGATCAGTACAGTCAGTACGATGTCAGTTTCACGGAACCCTATTACAAAGATTCTGATTGGGCTGTGGGCGGCAGGCTATTTAGAAATGAAACCTCGGGTCGTCTTGACTACGATGAAACAAAAACGGGTGCAGGATTGTTTGCCAGTTATCCCATCGCCGAGTATTTGCGAGCCGGTGTGAATTACACTTATTCAGCAGCACGGCTTGATAAAGTGGTCGTTAACGGTGAGCAATTGACTGACGATCTTTTATTCCCTTTGGATACAGCCAGTGGTGATGCAGGTCTTCTAGGATTTTCCATCGAGTACGACACAAGAAATGATCGCTTTCGTCCTTCAAAGGGAATTTATTCAAGACTGGCTTATTCTCACTCGGGGCTTCTGGGTGGAAATTTAAATTACTATAAAGCCAGTGCCGATTACCGGTTTTTCAAAAATTTATTTTGGGATGTCACCTGGAGAAATAATCTCACCTACGCTCGTATCGAAAACACGATCAGTGGCGAAAAAGTTCCCTTCAATGAGTTGTATGTTTTGGGTGGACCTTACACTTTAAGAGGTTATCGATTTTCGACTGTGGGTCGTCGACAGTTTTCACAAAAACTTTCCAATCGTTTCCAGCAGCCTCCACCAGCAGGAAGTGGACTTTCTAAAGAACGTGCAGACATTTTAGCCAACCGTGTATACGGCGGAGAACAACAGGTGATGTATCAAACGGAAGTCATGTTTCCTTTGATTCGTGAAGCTGAAATGTATGGAGTCGCCTTTTATGATATCGGTGCCGCCGAAGACGAGCTGACCGCTGACAATTTTTTCTCGGATTGGGGTTTTGGTATCCGCTGGTTTTCGCCTCTTGGCCCATTGCGTTTCGAATGGGGGTTCCCAATCGATCGAGAACGCGTGTATCATGAAGCCTCAGTGTTTGAATTCTCAATAGGAACACCTTTTTGAGATCAGTTTATTTTTTGAAGGAGTTATTATGAAAAAATCGATTTTATTATGTTCACTTTTTTTAGCCAATACAGTTTTTGCTGCTGACATGAAAATTGGTCTGGTTGATATGCAAAAAGCCATTCAATCAACAACAGCTGGAAAAAAAGCAAAGACAGAATTAGAAGCTGAGTTTGAAAAAAGAAAAAAAGATTTACAGAAAAGAGAAGCGGACTTGAAAAAAATGAATGATGACTTGGAAAAAAAGAAGTCGGTCATGTCTGAAGAAGTTCTGGGTCGTAAGCAAGTTGAGCTTCAAGAGGAAATGATGAAGTACCGCGAGATTTTGAATAAAAATCAAACTGAAATTCAGAAAAAAGAACGTGACCTCACTCAGCCGATTTTAGAAAAGATGCGTAAGACAATCGCTGAAGTGGCTAAAGAGGGTGGTTACTCTTATGTGATGGAAAATTCACCCATGGTGCTTTTTGCCGATGGCGGCCACGATCTCACTGATAAAGTGATCAAGGCTTTCGAAAAAACAAAATAATGGGTTCACCAAAAATACATCCTACCAGTGTCCTATCCGCTGACGTCGAGCTCGATCAAGATGTCGAAATAGGACCCTATTGTCTGATTCAAGGTAAAGTGAAAATCGGTCGCGGAACTTTTATCGAAGGTCATGCGACTGTTGGTTACAGAACCGGTTCGATTGTTCTTGGTGATAACAATCATATTTCTCCGGGTGCTGTCATTGGTGGTCCCCCTCAAGATATCTCTTTTAAGGGCGAACCCACGCAACTCATTATCGGTAGTAACAATGTGTTTCGCGAATTTTCCACTGTGAATTTAGCCACTTCTAAAGCCGACGGTAAAACAGAAGTGGGAAATAACTGCTATTTTATGTCCTACACCCACGTGGGCCACGATTGCAAAATTGGCAACAATGTTATTATGGCCAATAATACTCATCTTGGTGGTCACTGCGAAATCGAGGACGGAGTTGTTATCGGTGGAGTTTGTGCGTTTAATCAATTTACTAAAGTTGGGAAAAACGCATTTATTGCAGGCAGCTCCACAGTTAATAAAGATATTTTACCATTTTCAAGGGCTCAAGGAAATTGGGCGCTGATTCGAGCCACTAATAAAGTGGGGCTTTTACGAAAGGGCTTTTCAAAGCAAGAAGTTACCAATGTTCACAAAGCCATTCGAATTATTACCATGGGTAAAGGCACTATTGATGAAGCATTGGCTAGAATCCAAAGTGAATGCACAGCCAGTGAAAACATCGATTATCTTGTGCATTTTGTTAGAAGCTCAAAACGTGGTTTAGCTATATCCAGAAAATCGGATTCTTCCATGTCTGAAGGTGAAGAGTGAAAAAACTAAGAACAGCTGTTCTAGGAGTTGGTTATCTTGGTTTTTTTCATGCTCAAAAGCACAAAGCCTCTGAGTATTCCGAATTCGTCGGCGTTTTTGATGCCAGTCCCGAGCGAGCAAAAAAAGTGGCAACTGACTTAGGATGTCTGTCCTTTTCTGAATTGTCTCAGCTTAAAAATCAAGTTGACGCTGTTACAATTGCCGCTAGCACCCAAGCTCATTTTGAAATCGCTATGTGGTGCTTAAGCAATGGAATTCACGTCAATGTGGAAAAACCTATTGCAGCTGAACTGCACCAAGCTGAAAAAATGATTCAACTTGCAAAACAAAACAAATTAAAACTATCTGTCGGCCACATCGAACGATTCAATCCATGTATGGATGAAATCAAAAAGTCCAATGTAAAGGCTGAATCTTTTGTTTTAAGAAGGCAGGGTCCTTTTAAAACTCGTGCTGCTGATGTCAGCGTTATGCATGATTTGATGATCCATGATGTGGATCTTTTAACCTGGTTGACCGGCTCACAGATCAAGTCCTCCCATGTGTTAAAAAGAAAAGTTTTTACACAAACCTGGGATTGGTCTGAAGTTCACGTGACATTAAGTAGCGGACAAACAGCAAGCTTGATTGCCAGCCGAGTTTCTCAAGCGGCTGATCGAAGTTTTCAGATGATAGCAAAAGAAGAAACTCTTTGGGCTCATCTGGGTACCTTAGAATTGCAACACACAAAGCTTATCAATTTAAGTCTTCCAGAGCCTGTTTCCACGCGTACTTGGTCAGCTGAAAAAAGAGATGCTCTGCAATTTGAAACCAATGAGTTTTTAAAATGTATTATCAATGACTCTCCAGCCCCGGTATCGGGAGAAGATGCCATGCAGGCACTTTCTTGGATTGAAGAATGGTCCAAGTAGATTCAACTTCTCCTTCAGTTATGATCGTGGCAGCCGAGGCTTCCAGTAGTCACTATGCCTTGAAGCTTCTTAAAAGCTGGAAAAAAACAAATCCCCGTTTACTTACTTTTGGTGTCGGCAGTCTGGCCATGGAAAAAGAAGGATTTGAAAGACTGGGTAAAGCCGAGGAAATGGCAGTGGTGGGTGTAACAGAGATTTTTTCTCAGTACTCACTGCTCAGATCAGTCTTTGATCAATTGGTTGCACAAGCTCAAATAAGAAAACCAAAAGTCGTTGTGGTCATGGACTACCCCGAGTTTAATTTAATGCTTGCAAAAAAACTGCACGCTTTAGGTATTAAAGTTGTTTACTACATTTCTCCGCAAGTATGGGCCTGGAGAAAAGGTCGAGTAAAAACCATTAAAAAATACTGTGATAAGGTTCTTTTATTGTTTCCGTTTGAAGTGCCCTTTTATGAAAAACATCAGGTGCCCTTTGAATTTGTCGGTCATCCATTGCTAGATGAAATAGAAGATAAATACTTTGATCCTGTTTTTAAAAAAAATCACCGCAATCGATGTGGAATTCAGGATCATGAAATTGTACTTGGACTTATGCCAGGCAGTCGCCGTAAAGAACTTGAGTATCATTTACCTCAGCAGTTGAAAGTGGCCTCTGAGCTGTTGAAGAAACATCAAAATCTTAAGCTCGTTATTTTATGTGCACCTACTATCGAAAAAGATCAGATCTTAAATTATATGGATGATTTTAGACATCCCTTTCAGCTGGTTAAGAATGATCCTTTTGAGATGATCTCCTTAGTTGATGTTATGCTTGCAACATCAGGAACTGCCACTTTGCAAGTGGGCTTATTGGAAAAGCCAATGGTCATCATGTACAGAACCAGCTTGTTAACAGCAGTTCTTGGAAGACTCATTGTTAAAGGATACTTTGGCTTAGTAAACTTAATTTTAGGCGAAGAAGCTGTGCCGGAACGACTGCAATGGCAGGCCACTGACAAAGAACTTTTTCAACTGTTAGATCAATGGATAAAAAATCCAGAATCACAAAAGCCAGTGATTGAGAAATTAAAAAAATTAAAATTTAAATTAGGTGAGCGAGGAGCTTCTCAAAGAGTCATTGATGTACTTACGAGGTACCTTTGATCCTTGCTCAAATTTACGGATTTTTTTCAGGCCTTCATCGTCATTTGTATGAAGTTCAAATTTTAAAAAAAGTAAAACTATCGAAGCCTGTTTTTTCAGTTGGAAATCTGACCATGGGTGGAAGTGGTAAAACACCCCTCACGCTTTATTTATATGATGAATTTCAAAAAAAAAATATTTCAGCAGCCATTGTTTGTCGCAGTTACAAAGCTAGTCTAAAACATTCTGAAGTGGTGCCTCTGGATGCAGATCCAGCAGTGTACGGTGATGAAGCTGTATTTTATAAAGCTAAACGACCTCATGCCACTGTCATAAGTGGGCCTCGGAAAGCCAATAGCGCACGACTAGCTGATCAAGATAAAACAATTAAAGCTGTGCTTGTAGATGATGGATTCCAGCATCACAAATTGTTTAAAAATTGGAATTCTTTAGTTTTTGATCTATCAGTCAGTCAAAATAAATTATCCTCTTATCTTCGCGAGCCCTTAACTAAAATTCAATTAGCTGATGTTATTTTTTACTCTCGTAAAAAACTTGCACAAAAGGATACAGAAGTTTTATTAAAAAAACATGTGCCTACTACAATACCTCAGTTTTACCTCGAGACCACCAATCAAGTCAGTGATTTGAGTGGTAAAGAATCATTAATTGTTACGGCCATTGGTAACCCTTTGCAGTTTTTTGAACAAATGAAACAAGACCATCCAGGACATCATTTTGATATCATTCACTATCCTGATCATCATCAATTCACTGAATTAGATATTTTAAGCATTGAATCTAAAGCCTTAAATAAAAAAATTTTTTGCACAGAAAAAGATTTTGTTAAAATTAAAAAATTAAATTTTAATCCTCTGCTGTGGACACCAGTTATTCAAAACTTGAAAATCATGCCAACTGATCAATGGGTTTCCTATTTTGATAAATTATGCCAGGAGAATCATCTTTGATAAAATTGATTTGCTTGTTTTTTTCTCTTTTTCCAAGAAAAGTGGTCAGGCTTTTTGGTAGACCACTTGGAATATTATGGTTTGATATTTTAAGGTTTCGCAGACAAGTGGTTCTTAGTAATCTCAGAATTGCTTTTCCTGATTGGAGTGAAGAAAAAAGAATTCAAATAGGCCGTCAATCTGTTTACAATATGTTAGATAATTTTTTTGAGTTATTTTTGATTCCTACAATAGATCAAAAGTGGATCGATCGAAATATCATCTTTCATGATGAGCATCTTTTAAAAGAGGCTTTTGCAAAAAACAAAGGAGTTTTTCTTTTAAGTTTGCATCTTGGAAACGGGGACTTACTAGCCAACTTGCTGGCCTTTAAAAAATATCCAGTTTTTCTGATTACCAAGTTTTTTAGGTCTCAGTGGCTCAATCGACTTTGGTTTTCAGTTCGCGGGGCCCAAGGAGTTCAATACATTGAACCCCATGGTGAAAGAACTCCTTTTGCCATTTTGAAGGCCATAAAAAATAAGGCCTCTGTTGGTTTTGTTCTTGATCAGCATATGGGGCGTCCCTTTGGAGTGAGAAATGTTTTTTTTGGTCGTCCTGTTGGGACGGCCTACGGGCTTGCATTGTTTGTTCTCAAAACTCAGTCTCCAGTGGTTTTGGCTTACAACTACGAGGGCGCTGATGGCAAAAATCATGCAGTTTTTGAAACCATTGAAGGATTGGAAAAATTCTATCAAATCGATTCAGCTGATCGCGAGCAGACTCTTGTCCTGTTAACGCAAGTGTTTACAGACAAAATTGAGGAAATTGTGAGAAGGTATCCAGAGCAGTGGATGTGGATTCATCGGCGCTGGAAGTGGAAAGGCTCATAATGAAATGGTTATTGATTCTATTTATGATGATTGGCCTGACTTCTTGTTCAAGTATATTAAAAATCGATCAAGAAAAAGAAAAGGAATTAGTTCTTAACTCAGATATTGATAAAAAATTAGTGATTGAAGAGTCAGTTGTTCATCCAGAAGTTATTAAGCCAACCACAAAAAAAGCCTCCATTGTAAAAGTTCCTCCTCCCTTGATCAAAGAGAAGAAAACGAATGAATCAGTTGTCTCTGCTGTTGCCAAGCGAGAACCTTCCATTGAAGACTCAGTGGGATTTTTAGGAAGAAGACCCATTCACGATCCCTTTCTAGTGGGTGAAAAAATAAAGCATGAAGTTTATTATAACTTTTTTAAAATCACAGCAGGGGAAATGAATTACTCCACTTTGCCATTTAAAAATGTCAATGGTCGAAAGGCTTACCAGTTTGAAATTCAATTAAAAACAACCAGCTTGTTTTCTTCATTTTATGCAGTTGATGACAAAGTGAATGTTCTTGTTGATTATGATCTTTGGGTTCCTAGGCTTTATACTTTGCATGTAAAAGAATCATCTCAACTTCGTGAAGCTCGTCAGTATTTTGATTTTGAAAACAATAAGGCCAGGTTTGAAGAAAAAAAAATCACCTCTAAAAAAGGTGTGGAAGAAAAAAAACAAGAGTGGGAACTTGCTCCCTATTCTCAGAATGTTTTTAGTCTTATTTATTACATGAGGCTTTTTGCTTGGAAAGACGGGCAAGAGTACTCTTTTCGCGTGGCCGATGACGGTGAAAACTTAGTGTTCAAAGGTCGAGTTGTGGGTCGAGAAATTTTAAAAACTCCCCTTGGTGAAATGAAAGCCATTAAAATTAAACCAGAAATCACAGTTAAAGGTGCTTTTAAGCCTGTTGGTGACATCTTTATTTGGCTCTCAGATGATCCTAGAAAAATTCCCCTTCGAATTGAATCCAAAATCAAAATTGGCACCTTGGTGTCACAAATTTTGGACTATCAGCCAGGCACGGCTCAGCCTTAGATATGTTATTCTTATTTCATGAATTATCGTACGGATTGTACGCATTTTACTGGTGCTAAACCCTGTGGATTATCCAAAAGTGATTGTCCAAGTATTTGCTCTTCTTATAAAAAAAGGGGAGCTCAGATTTTATTGATTCACTTAGGTGCACTGGGAGCTGTGGTTAGATCCACGGGTTTGATACCTTTGATCAAGCAAAAGTTCCCAGATTCAGAAATCACTTGGGTCACTGATAAACCTGCCCACTTTTTGTTAAATAATCATCCTGATCTTAAACGAGTTTTTACTTCGGACTTTCAAGATCTATTAAAGCTTTCAAATTTTCATTTTGATCATGCCTTTGTCGTTGATAAAGACCTTAAAGCTTCAGGTATTTTGAAGATGTGCCTTGTAAAAAATGTTTATGGATTTTTAAGTGATGAGTCAGGAGTTATCAGACCACTGAACAGCGGTGCGGATAAACTTTGGGAATTGGGTCTCAATGATGAGAAAAAATTTTTTATCAACCAGCAAACAGAACTCGAATTATTGGCTGAATCCTTTGAGCTCAAAGGTCAATTAAAGGGTTATCATTTACCTTTAAATAAAAGTGAAATTGATGAAGCCCAAAGTCGACATCAAATGTGGAGCCAAAATCAAAAAGTAGTTGTGGGAATCAATACGGGGTGTGCGGCTGTTTTACCGGCTAAAAAGCTTTCCGTACAAAACCACAGGGACTTGATTAAAAAGCTTTTGCGATCTGAACAAAATTACCAAATTGTATTGTTGGGTGGGCCTGAGGACACTCAAAGAAATAGTGAAATTGCTGAAAATTTGGATGTCATTCAATCTCCCACAGAAAAGGGTCTTCGTGATGGCCTTATTTCTGTTGCAGCCTGTGATGTTGTTTTCACTGGCGATAGCTTAGGCATGCATATGGCCATTTCACAAAATAAAAGAGTCGTGGCTTGGTTTGGTCCCTCTTGTCATCAGGAAATTGACTTGTTTGGCAGGGGAGAAAAAATTCTAACCCAAGCGTCTTGTTCGCCTTGCTGGAAGAGATCTTGCCAGCAACCAGTGATGTGCTACGATTTAGTTGATTTGCAACAAGTGGTGGAGGCCATTCATCGACAAACCCGAAGTGATCAATTGCATAATTCAAACAGCTTTTTTGGGAGATCTACTTCTTTCCACACCTCTGTTTCATTGGACTAAAAAAACCTATCCCAATCAAAAATTAGGCCTGATTTGTCGTAAAGGTTTAGGTCAGCCATTATTAGAATTGGGGCTTATTGATTTTTACTGGGAAATTGAAAAGGGAAATCAGAAAACCTATCAAAATGTTATTCAGGAATTAAAAAAATTCGAAATCAATCAACTTATTTCCCCTCACACCTCGCTTCGAACAGCTTTGATGGTGGCACAAATTAAAGCTCATCATAAAATCAGTTTCAAAAAAATATGGAATTTTATATTTTTTCAAAATCGAGTGAGTTTTGAAAAACAATGGCCCGAATCAATACGTTTGCTCAAGTTGATCGAAAATCGAAACCCTGAATTACAACAGAACTTTAATAACTTAAGGCCCAGTGAAGAATATATTTTAAAAAATGAAACCCATGATTTGCTACCTGCACCCAGTTGGGCTGATCCTGGATTTTGTATTGATCAAAATAGGGTTGAAAGTAAAAAGCAGCAGTATCAAATCAATGAAAAGTACAGATTCAATAATGCTGTCGCACTATTTCCTGGCAGTGTGTGGGCGACTAAGATGTGGAAAAAGGAAAAGTTTATTGAACTCGGTCAATCACTTCACGCCAAGGGCTTTCAAGTTGTCATTATGGGCGGGCCTGAGGAAAAAACCTTGGGCGAGGAAGTGGCAAGGCAAATCCCGGGTGCTTTGCAGCTGTGTGGAAAAACGAATGTATTAGAATCCTTACTTTTATTAACCAATGTGAAACTTGTTATCGGAAATGACTCTTCAAGCAGTCATATGGCAGCACTTATGAATCGCCCAGTGGTGAGTTTTTTTGGCCCCACAGTGCTTCACTTTGGTTATCGGCCTTGGACAGGTAAAGTGAAAGTCTTTGAAGTCAATAGCCTTAACTGCAGGCCCTGTGGATCCCATGGGCCAAAGGTTTGTCCACTGGGTCATCACAAATGCATGCAAGATTTAAACATCACCTTACAGGATTTGCAGCCCTTTTTAAACTAGATATCTTTAACGTTAATTCCGTATTTGCGAATTTTTCGAAGCAAAGTGTTTTTTGGAATATTGGCTTGGGCAACGGTTTGGTTGATTTTACCATCGTTGGCTTTCAAAGCATTAATGATGAACTCTTTTTCCATTTCTTCCTTGAACGAATCAAAGTCCATGGGACCTGAATACTCCATACTGGTTTCTTTTGAATTTTTTAAAAATTTGACTTCATCAGGCAAGCTGTCAAAAGAAATCAGAGTGCTTTGGCCAGGTTCAAGAATAAAAGCCCGCTCGATCATATTTTCAAGTTCACGAATGTTGCCAGGAAAATTATATTTTTTTAAAGCTATTAAAGCATCCGGGTGTAGGCCCTGAATGTGACGAGAGTGATTTTTGTTAAAGTTTTTAATAAAGTACTGAGATAAGGGTTCAATGTCATCCAATCGATCCTTAAGTGGTGGCAAGAAAATGGGCATGACATTTAACCTGTAAAATAAATCTTCTCGGAAGGTACTATCATCCATCATTTTTTCTAAATTTCTGTTTGTTGCAGCAATGATTCGAGTTTCCACTTTCATTTCTCGGTTACTACCCACAGGAGTGATCTTTTTTGTTTGTAAAACTCTTAATAACTTGACCTGCATTTCCGGTTTAAGTTCTGCGATCTCATCAAGGAAAAGAGTACCATTATTAGCGGCTTGAAACTTTCCAATTTTTCTTTCTGTGGCCCCTGTGAAAGCTCCCTTTTCATGACCAAAGAGCTCACTTTCAATGAGGCTATCGGGAATGGCTCCGCAGTTAATGGCCACAAAATTTGAATTTTTTCGAGGTGAATTAAAATGAATAGCTCTTGCGACTAATTCTTTTCCTGTTCCATTTTCACCCCGAATCAAAACTGTGGTATCAACTTTACACAATTTAAATATAAGCTGAAAAACGTCTTTCATTTTTTTTGTATTGCCAACAAATTCTGATTCCACATCATCATCAAAAACAGGATTTGATAAGGCAAGTGAAGAGACCATTTCACGGGCCTCTAGGGCTTTTTTTACGATGTCTGAAAGTTTGTCTGATTTGACAGGTTTTTCGACGTAATCATAGGCCCCTTCTTTAATGGCAAGAACAGCATCTTGTAAGTTTGAATGAGCTGTCATAATCACCACAAAAGTACTGGGGTCGTGTTCTTTAATCTGCGCAAGCGCGGTGAGTCCATCCATTTCGGGCATTCGAACGTCCATCAATACGATATCGAAATTTTGAGCTTTTATTTTTTGTACGGCTTCCAATCCGTTTTTCGCTTCTTCAATAATAAAGTGAATATCTGGGCTGATATTGGTGAGTATGGATGAAACAGATTTTCTGAGTTCGGACTCATCATCTACGATAAGGGCTGTTAATTCAGTGTTCATTGTTACCTCTAAAGTGGAAGATAGAACCCTACCTGTGTACCTTGACCGAGTTCACTTTGCAAGGTGACACGGCCTCCGTGGAGCTCGACAAAGTATTTGACCAAGTAAAGACCCAGGCCAGAGCCTTTGCTTCTGTGAGATTGGCCTTGCCCACGAACAAATTTACCCCAAACCAAAGGCACTTCTTCGGGTGGGATTCCTTCTCCGTAGTCTTGTACAAAAAAGCCAATTTCTGTTTCGCTTTCAAAGCTTTTCACATCGATCACTTTGTTTTCAGCAGAGTACTTAATCGCATTTTCGATTAAATTGTGAACCACTTCGCGGATTAAAGTAGGGTCTAAATCGACAAGAAAAAGTGGATCCAACTGCGATTGGATCTCAATTTTTTTAAGATCAGCCAGTGGCTTTAAGGAAACTAAAACCTGTTCGATGATTTCGTTTAAGTCAGTGGAAACAGTTTCAATTTGAAAATCACGAGACTCGACTCGCATGACCTTAAGAATGGATTGAATGTAGTGATTGAGTTCTTCAGTGGAGTCCTCAAGAGATGAAATGTCGTCATTCAGTTCTGTGGATTGCGCAGACGTTTTAATTCTGTCTAATACTCCTTGAATTTTAGCCAAAGGAGTTTTGAGATCATGACTGATGAGGCTTACGAAATTGGATTTGAGTTGCTCGAGTTCTTGTAAGTACTTTTGTTCTTGCTCGAGCATATAATTTCGTCGCTCAATTTTTGATGCTTGATAGCCGACAAATACAATCCATACAGTGATAAGTAAAAAAAGTGTGCTGGCGGCTGGAAACCAAACATTTAATACATCAAAAAACCAAATGGATAGGCAAACTGTTAATAGAGCCAACCAACAATAAAAGAAGAAAGCCACACTTTGCGGATAATAACTGATGATCAATACAGCTAAGATCACAATCAGTAAACAATAGAAAGCATAAACCACCGAGGGGTATTTTTTAATCCAGCGATTGTGAATCAAATTGTCAGTGACCTGTGCTACGATTTCAGCCCTCGAGAGTGGACCGACAGGGGTGAGATAGGGGTTGATAGAATTTTGGTGAGCTCCGATGATGACAATTTTATCTTTTAAATAATCAGAAGGTAAGTCTCCACTTAGTAAATCAACAATATTTAAAGTCGGAAACAAATTTTGTGACCCTCTAAAGTTAATAAACTGAGATAGGTTGCCAGGTGGAAATACTTTCCCTGAAAGTTTCTCTGGAAGTGAGGGGATTTCAGAGGGATTGGAGAGTATTTTTCTAATCTGTCCATCTTCATCGGGTATCAGATGTATCAGTCCAGAACTTGCATAATCATTTCTTGCTAAAACGGATGTCAGTGATTGATCATAGGTGCCCAGCTGTGAAGCCCAATAGACTTGGGGATGAAAAAACACTTGAGTTTCTTCATCGGTAAAAAGCATGTTTTGAAAATCTTGACCAAAAAAAAGAGTCACTCCGATCGCTTGAGGCTTTTGTTTAAGCAGAGTTTCTAATATTTGCCGCCACAGTAATGGATCCCAAAAAAAAGACTCTGAAAAATCTTGCGTTTGGTTGAGGTTAAGTAAATTTTGAACTCGAGGATCGTAGTAGCGACTGAGATCATTGGGTTTAAGGTTCAGAAGTACGATCTGTGAATTTAGATTTTGCATTCCACGAATTTTGAATCGAGTATCAAAATTATTTTTTTCATCGTTAAGCATGGCAAGGCTGCCGAGTGCCCAGCAGACCAGTATTCTTAAAATGAGTCCTTGGCGTCGATAAATCCAACGGAGCCAACTCATGGAAACTAAAAATTCTTTGATATTTTGCACTGTTACGCACCATAGCAAAGGCCGGGGAAATTTCAAGGATTCAGAATTTAAAGTCTGATATTGTGGACTTATGAAAATTTTCTCTAGCTCTCTGGATTTTTGCGAAAATGGGACCCCCCTCCATATGGCAGTGGGCAATTTTGACGGTCTGCACTTGGGCCATCAAAAACTGCTGCAAAAGGCGCTTTCTCAAAAAAGACTTTTAGGTGGAAATCTTGCCATTTATAGCTTTACACCCCATCCACAGGCCTTTTTCCAAGCCGACAAAAAACATACTTATTTAGAAAACAGAGAAACTTGGTATCAAAGGCTTAAAGATTTTGGAGTGGACATCCTGATAGAGGAAAAATTTACAAAGTCTTTCTCAGAATTATCGGCACAGGAATTTTTGTTAAAGTACTGGCAATCCTCACTACATTTAAAAAGTTTAGTTGTCGGTTCTGATTTTAAATTCGGTTTTCAGCGCACCGGTGATTTTTCTATGATTCAGAATTGGGCCAATGACTGTGATATTCAACTCTTTGGTATTTCACCAGTCATGATTAACAACAACCGAGTATCAACATCGAAAATTAAGTCCTATCTTCTTGAGGGAAGTGTTTTTGAAGCCTCTCAGTTGCTTGGCAGACCCTTTTCCATTCGAGGTCAGGTCGAGCCCGGCCACCAGAAGGGTCGAGAGTTAGGTTTTCCCACACTTAACCTAAGAGATTTTTCTGCGGAAAATTTAAAAAGAGGTGTTTACATCACTTTAGTCAGAGGAGCTTTTGATGTTTGGAATTCAGTGACAAATGTGGGTGTCAGGCCCACCATTCATGAAAAATCCATAACCCTGGTTGAGTCTCACATATTAGATGGCTTCAAAGATAATCTTTATGGTCAAAATATCGAAGTGGAATTCTTATCTTTTGTGCGTCCTGAAATGAAGTTTTCTGGGCTAGAATCTTTGAAACTACAAATCGCCAGTGATGTGACGGCTGCAGAAAATTATTTCAAGAAAAAACAGGGAGTTTAGATTTGAAAATTATTTTTGACTGGTCAGAACCTAAAACTCCCCTTTCATTTTTTGCTGAATCAATTTTGAAAGAACCTCAATTCGCAGACTTCAGTTATCAGGTGGCAAATGGTTCACTCAGTCCCTCTCATTTAAAAGCGGGTGAGGCTTTTTTTCATAAATGGCCTTTGCACAAAAGCCCAGAGGCTTTGGCTCTTTTTTCCTCTCGACCAGAAAAAGTTCAGCTTCTTGAAACGCTTGATTGTTTGGTTACAAAAATGGGCCCTAACAATCAGGTCCAATTTTGGCCTGAACTTTTTTTGCCTGCAGTCATTCGAAAATCAATTAAAAATAAAGTGAGCACTCTGAACCTGAATCATTTTGCCTATGTTGTGTCCCAGGACCTATGGATGCGTCCTTTGGCATCAGCCGCTGTGAATTTAGGTTACGCCAACATAAAGCTTGTCGGAACGGACATTGATTTTTTAAAAAATCAGAAAAATTACTTATCAAGAAAACTGATAGGGGTTAATTTTGAAACTGTTTTAACGCAAGAACTGACCCTGCAGCCTCAGCAAGCCGGTTTACTGATGAATAGTTTAGATCTTCAAAAATCCAAAGATTGTTTGCAAGACTTGGCCTATTTTAATTTTATGACCCCTGAAGGCCTATTTCTTGATTTTATTGATGGGGCTGCCAATCTCTCCCTCAAAGAGGAAGCTGACAGGGCTCATTTGATCAGCATTAACGCAAAAGAAATTGAACAGCTATGGTGGAGTCATGCCTTACTATCGTCTAGTCCATAGTCAGTGTTCACTACGAAATTTTAAGTTTTGTGGCTACAATAAGGTATGTCATTAAAGTTAGGTGAACTCCTTGTAAAAATGGGAGCTATTAAAACTGATCAGCTCTCTGTTGCCATTGAGGAAAATAGAAAAAATGGCACTCGCATTATGGCTTCTCTTGTTAGCCAAGGAGCCATTAAAGACCGTGATATTTTATCTCACATGGAAAAAATTTTTGGACTGACTGGTATTGATTTGTCAACGTTTGAAATTGATCGCCAAGTCACTCAACTTGTAACAAAAGAATTTTGTGAAAAAAACTTTTTGATCCCTTTGCAAAAAGCGGGTCAAACTTTGGTTGTGGCTTTTGCTGATCCTACCAATGTAGTGGTCAGAGAAGATTTAAGATTTCTGACGCGGCTTAAAATCCAACCTGTGGTCGCCACTGAAAATGGAATTTTATCAAGTGTTGAAAGATACTACGGTGGAAATTTAGCCAGACAAAACTTTGATAATTCCGATGAGATGGCAGCAGCTGAAACTGATGCGGTATCAAACACCGAAGTGATTGACCAACAAAGTACAGGTGGCGCTGTTGAGTCAGACCCCATTGTTAAATTTGTTAACGCTGTTCTTGCTGAGGCGATTAAGAAAAAAGTGGCCGATATTCATTTTGAACCCTACGAAAAAAGATACCGTGTGAGATTTCGAATGGATGGTAATTTAATTGAATCAGCATCACCACCTTCGGGAACATCACAAGCCATCGCTGCTCGTATTAAAATTATGTCCAAACTTGATATCGCTGAAAAACGTGTTCCTCAAGATGGTCGACTGAAAGTGAAAACTGTGCGTGGAAAAGAAATGGATTTTCGTGTCAGCACATTGCCTACTCTATGGGGAGAGAAAATTGTTTTGCGACTTTTGGATCAATCCAATTTACAGCTGGATATGACAAAGCTTGGATTTGAAGAAGATGAATTAAGATTATTTAAATCCAACATTCATTTACCCCAAGGAATGGTTCTAATCACAGGTCCCACGGGATCTGGTAAGACGACTACGATCTACTCAGCCCTTGCAGAATTGAATCAGGTAGATGTGAATATCAGTACGGCAGAAGACCCAGCCGAGTTCAACTTAGAGGGAATAAATCAAGTTCAAATGAACTCTGACATAGGTCTGACCTTTGCGACCACATTAAGAGCTTTTCTGCGGCAAGATCCTGACATCATCATGGTCGGAGAGATTCGAGATCTTGAGACAGCGGAAATTTCTTTTAAAGCTGCATCAACAGGTCACTTGGTTGTAAGCACTCTGCATACTAACGATGCACCTTCGACTGTCACTCGTTTATTAGAGATGGGTGTGGCACCTTACATTATCACTTCATGTATCAACCTTATCGTCGCACAAAGACTTGTCGGAAAAATTTGTGAGAGCTGCAAAACTCCCATCGATGTACCTGCACAAACACTTATAAATTTAGGAATCGCCAAAGAAGATATTTCTGAGTATCAAATTTTTAAAGGACAAGGCTGCTCGAATTGTAATAGCACAGGAATTAAAGGCCGAGTGGCCGTTTATGAATTGATGACGATGTCAAATAAAGTGAAAGAACTGATTTTAAATCATGGAACCTCCGAGCAAATACGAATTTTAGCGAGAGAGGAAGGCATGAAGACATTACGAAGAAGTGCTTTATCGAAACTAAAAAAAGGTGTTACTTCCATTGAAGAAGTCCTTAACTCGTCTGTGCGGGATACTTAAAAATGGGAAAATATCTTTACCAAGCTAAAAATTTAGCAGGAGCTTACAAAAGTGGTGTTTTAGATGCTTCCAATGAGCAAGAGGCCAGGCTTCGTTTAAAATCAATGAAATTGGAACCTATCAAACTTGTCTCCGCTGGTGGCGGTTCCAGTGGCATGGGTGAATTTGAACTCTTTAAAGCCACTAAAATTACAGCTAAAGAGCTTCAGGTTTTCACAAGACAGTTAGCAACTCTGATTAATGCGGGTATTACCGTTGTGGATTCCTTAAAAATTTTGATTGATGGAACAAGGCCTGGAGTTTTAAAAGACGCTCTTACAAAAATCAAAGCTGATATTGAAACCGGAAAACGGTTTTCGACAGCCCTTGCTTCTCATCCCAAAATTTTTGATCGGCTTTATTGTAACCTGGTCGAAGCGGGTGAAGAAGCAGGTATTATTGATCAAATTTTAAATCGCCTTTCTATTTATATTGAAAAAAATCAAAAAATTAAATCACAAGTGAAAGGTGCGATGGTCATGCCAATCGTGATCATCCTTTTTGCAGCTTTGGTCATTGTGGGAATTTTATTATTTGTAATTCCAAAATTAAGAGAAGTCTTCGAGGCAGGTGGGCAAAAGCTTCCGGCATTAACACAAATGGTGATCAATTTAAGTGATAGTTTGTTTGCTAATTGGTACATTTATATTGCTGTATGTGTTGGCGGACCCGTTGCTTTTTTTCAGTATATCAAGACTGAAGAGGGAAAAAAAATATTCGATCATTATGTTGTTCATGTTCCCATGTTTGGAAGTCTTGTTTTAAGATCAAGCGTTGCAAGGCTCACTCGAACTTTATCTACACTTCTGTCTTCGGGTGTGGGCCTTATTGATGCGATCGATATCGCCGCTCGCACATCTGGAAACTATGCCATTGAAGAGGCATTATTAAGAACGAAAGCTCAAGTTTTACAAGGTAAACCGTTTGCTGTTCCACTTGCTAAAGAAAAACTAATTCCTGAAATGGTGACGCAAATGATCGGCATCGGAGAGCAATCAGGTTCAGTGGATCAAATGCTAGGTAAAATTGCTGACTTTTATGAAGACGAAGTTGAAAATGCAGTTAAGGGTTTAACTTCCATGATTGAGCCCGTCATGATGATTTTTCTGGGTGGAGCGATTGCCATATTAGTCGTGGCCATGTACTTGCCAGTATTTAGTTTGGGTGATGTGGTTGGAAACTAGGATCCTATTTGGTTTCTCTAGGATCTCCATATTTGTATTACTACTCATCATAGGAATTTTGGGACTGGTCGTGAACGCCAGATTTCAATCCTTAGATCTCACTTCCAGTTGGTTGCTAGTGGCTCTTTTGGGTCTCATAACAAATGGGATTCTTCATTTAGGATTTCAAGATAATAAGCTCGCACGACGTATCGGGACTGCATTATGTAATGCTTTTATAAGTTATTTGTTTCTGCAGATGCAATCTGCCCAGTCACTATTCTTAATATTGATTTTGCTCAATATTCTGATTGTAGGTCTTGAAGATGGAACAGAAGAGGCCACTCACTTATCATTGATCTCCAGTGCTTTTTTTTCACTGACAATCATTTTGAGTCAAAATTTTTCCCACTTTCAAGATTTACTTTCTTTAGGATTATTTAATTTATCTTGTTTTATGACAGCCGCTTTGTCAGGGCTCTACTCTGAAAAATTAAAATCATCAGAAACTGAACTGGTTCAATCAAAAGATTTACTTCAGGATTTAGACACTCGCCACCGTGTCTTAATTTCTGAATTACCTCTTGGGGTGATTGTTTTTGATGAAATGGGTGCTTTGGTAGAAAAAAATTCTTATTTTGAAAATCAGATCTCTGAACTTATTTCAGCAGCTGATATTTTTCATAACTTAAACAAAAATCTACGAGTCCGTAAAGGCTCTGAGGTCTTTGACTTACTTTTAAGACATCAAGAGATTGCCTCAGGCGATAAGAAATATCTTATGGTGCTAATCGAAGATGTGACTCAAAATCGCAAGCTCGAAGAAAGTTTAAAGCAGAATGAAAAGATGGCAGCTATTGGCACCCTGGCTGCTGGAATAGCCCATGAAATACGAAATCCTCTGGCAGGAATGAGTGGCAGTGTGGAATTGTTATCACTCAAGCCCAACACAGAAGAAGATCAAAAATTATTTAGAATTATTTTACGTGAAATCGATCGATTGAATCGATTGATTTCAGAATTTCTTGATTACTCGAAACCTAGCACTCTGCTTACGGATAAAATTTCAATCAAGAGTGTCTTAATGGGTGTATTAAAATTGCTTGAAGAAAGTACGGATAGACCTAAAAATCTTCAGCTAAAGGTGGATTTAATTGATGAGGCTCGCATACTAGGCTCTCAAGATCAGCTCAAGCAGGCCTTTCTGAATATCGTGATTAATTCATTTCAAGCCATGAAGGGAATCGAGCAGCCTGAGGTTGTTATATCACTTGTGAAATCTGAAGATAATAAAAGTATAAGGCTTATTTTTAAAGATAATGGCTGTGGAATGAAGCCCGAGACAAAAGTGAAAATGTTTGAGCCCTTTCATACGACTAAACCCAAAGGAACAGGCCTTGGTCTAGCTATTACTCACAAAATTTTGCAATCTCATCAAGCGGAAGTCCATGTGGAATCCGAGCCCGGACGTGGAACCGAGATTCAATTGATTTTCCCTTGCGCTGATTGATTTCCCAAATCAAAATAAACTAATCGGGAGAATTAAATGAAGCCACGCATTCTTGTTGTTGATGATGAAGAATCTATTCGTGAATTTTTAGAAATCATGTTGAAAAAAGAGGGATTTGAAATCACTCTTGCAGAAGACGGTGCTGTGGCCAAAGATATCTTGGGAAAAAAAACCTTTGATATGATTATTTCAGATCTACAAATGCCCAACATGAATGGAATCGAACTTCTTAAGCATGTTAAAGATTCTAGTCCTGACACAGTTTTTATGATGATCACAGCTTTTGGTACTACGGAAACTGCGGTTGAAGCCATGAAAATGGGCGCTTATGATTATATCACAAAGCCCTTCAAAATTGACGAAGTCAGATTGAATATCAACAACGCCTTGAGATCAAAAAATCTCGAAGTGGAAAATAGATCACTTAAAAAAGAACTTGTTAAAGAATACAGCTTTCAAAATATCATTGGTAATTCTCAGGCCATGCATCAGATCTATGATTTGATTAAACGTGTGTCGCAAGCTCCAACAAATATTTTAGTCACTGGGGAATCAGGAACAGGAAAAGAAGTGGTTGCAAAAGCCATTCATTATAATGGTCCACTTAAAGATCGACCTTTTGTTACAATCAATTGCGGAGCCATCCCTGAAAACTTAATGGAATCCGAAATGTTCGGTCATAAAAAAGGTTCTTTCACAGGTGCCATTTCAGATAAAGTGGGACTTTTTGAAGTGGCCGACGGTGGAACTCTTTTCCTTGATGAGGTCGGAGAACTTCCGATCACAATTCAGGTGAAACTTCTAAGAGCTATTCAAGAGCGGGTGATTCGAAGAGTCGGTGCCACTGATGATCATAAAATTGAAGTGCGTATCATTGCAGCTACCAATCGAAATTTAGAAGATATGGTGAAGAATGGTGGATTCAGGCAAGATCTTTATTACCGTCTGAATGTGATCAATATCAAAACCCCTCCGCTTCGTGACCGTAAGGAAGATATTCCTATTTTGGCCCACCATTTTTTAAAGAAATATAATGATAAGCTGGGAAAAAATATCAACGGTATCAGCACAGAAGCCATGGAAGTGCTAGCCAATTACGACTACCCAGGAAATGTGCGAGAATTAGAAAATATGCTGGAAAGAACAGTGGCCCTTGAAGGTGGATCCACTGTGCTTCCTGAAAGCTTGCCACCACTGGTGAACACACCATCGGGACGCAAGATGGCATCAAGCCATGAGATCGAAGTGACGGACCAGGGTGTGGATCTTGATAAAGTCATGGGACAAATTGAAAAAGAGCTATTGATCAAGGCCATCCATACAGCGGGTGGCGTGAAAAAAAGGGCTGCAAAACTACTGAATATTACTTTCAGATCCATGCGCTACCGAGTTGAGAAATACAACTTAGGCACTGTGGACGATTTGGACGAAGAATAGTTTCTTTTTTGGATTAGGAAGCTTCTGGCAAGGAGTTTTCAATGCAAACGATGTCATTTAGAATAGTTTTGATTTCAACACTCATTTTGGCGGTTTTCACTCAACTGGGCTGCCGAAAAATGGCATCACAAAATCCTATAGACACTTTTCATGACGGGCGATTTCCTAGGCAGCTTGAAAGCCTAAGATCACAAGTTCGTGAAATGACAGTTCAACAGCGAGAAGCTATCTTAGCTAGGGTTGCGCAAGATCAGAATAACCCGAATCTTTTAAATGTAGCAGTGATTGATAGTGGGGTGGATATCGCACACCCTGATCTCCAGGCTCAACTTGCTTACCGAGTTGAAAATGGCCGAATTTTAGGTGCAGGGTTTGATTTAATGGGAAACGCTGAATCGGGAACTCATGTTTTTGTAAATCCTAATTTATTTGCTTTTGCTTCTGAGGGTCTTAAAAACGGAAAAATTACAGGTGTAAATCAAGCTCCGCTTCAGTTTATTAAAAAAATGCAAGATCGATTGGCTGATCTAATTTTAAGTGAGATGCAAAAAGATCCTGTTTTAATGGCCAGTCGATTTGCTAAAATTAGTCGCGAGTCATTGCAATTTCTGCAACTTGCAGAGCTTGCCGAGAACTCGAAAGATCAACTCGAGTATTATCAAGATTTTAAAGACAATAACAGACTTATCACTGATACGACCTATAATATTCGTCCAGAGGGTGTTGAAGGCCGTTCTGTATATCGACTTCTAGATTCCGAGTGGCGTCCTTTGATGGGTGAAATTGAAACGGAAGTCATCGACTTTATTTATCAAGTTGAACATGCGGATCGATTTTTTAAAATAGTTAAAAATGCATTTGAAACAGTTGAAAAAGAATTTCAGTACACAGAGCGAGTGAAACGCACGATTCATTTTATGAAAGGTGGCGGTGAAAGCACTGATAGTGCTGATGTAAAAAAAGAACTTGAAGTGGCTTTTCGCTTTGTTCAATATGGTCCTGATGCATTCGACCCCATTTTGAAAATGAAGTCCTATTTTAGTAACATACGTCAGTACTCTCATATGTCTTTGGGGGTGGCATTAAGTACTTATGCAAATGACCTCGAGTTCGACTACAAAGAAACATTGAAGAGAAAAGATCTCGAGCCAGAAATGCGAAAAATTATGAATCGTGGAATCGATAATTTAAATTTCTTTCGATCCATGGCAAAATCCATCGAAAATTTAGAAAAAGATCCTGAAGCCTACAAAAAATTTCGTAGCGGTTTGCGTAAGTATGTACATCGAACTCAACATCCTTTTTTACATAAAGAAAGCAATGGCAATAGTCACGGAACCCATGTTGCGGCTACTATTGCAAAACAAAATCCTAACATTCGAATTGTACCCATTCGAGTCACCACATCATCTGTGGTTGCATCAAAAGATCGATTTGAAAAGGTTCTCAATCAGTTGTCATTAGATTTTGATGAATGGCTGAAAGTTCCAATGGTTCAAGAGCTAATCTCAGAAATTAAAAAAGAGTACACGGGGATTCAAATCTCTGAATCCACAATAAAACGAGTTTTTAAAAAGTACTTCAAAAAAAATGAACTCAATGCCCTTTTTATAACTGAAGTATTAAAAGCCATTGAAGTTGTGGGTTCACAGAATATCAAACTGGCCAATGTATCATTGGGGACTAATTTTGAAAAAGATCATAAATTAAAAGATAGAATCGATTCCTTTGTTGTGGATTTGATCGCTGAATTCGTGCGATACCGAATGGGTCAAACGATGTTAGAAAAGGCCCCCCATACTTTATTTTTAATTGCCACGGGAAATGATAATGCTTGGTTCGATGGTGTAACACGATCAGCTTTTCCTGTTGGAATTCGTTCTATGAGGTTACAAAAAATTTCAGATGAAAAAGGCTTACCTGTTTCGCCAAACAATAAAACGAATAATGTCGTAGGTGTTGCCAGTGTGAATCCCACAGGATCACTGACTGCATTCACAAATTTTTCAATACAAAAAGATTTTCCGCAAATTTTTTCAACAGGTGAGGAAATTATGGCTGCCATACCACCTAAAGAATTAAAAGCCGTAGAGAGTAGATTTGAAAAATACACGCTTCGTATAGAGGTCGCAACTGCCACGGTAAAAACTATTCAGTTGTCAGAAATGATTAAAAATCGAGATCGCTATGATAACGTTGCAAGAGCAGAAGCTGAACTCAAAGACAAAGCCTTAACTGCTTCTGTCGAAACTTTGGCACAAATGCTTCATTTTAATTCTCCGATTACTCGTCAAGCTATGTCAGGAACTTCCATGGCAACACCGACGGTGACAGGGGAATTGGCTGACTTTACTATTAAACGTGCCATTTCGACCAATCAACCAGTGAAAACTCACTTTGCTTCTCGTGAGCTGAGTCCTGAAGTTCTAACGCGGGACTTGATGGCCATGGCAAAGACTGGCCCTTACTCAAGATATATGGTAGTTGAAGTCAGAACACTTGTGGATAAAATCCAAAAATGGCCCACATCAAAAGGCCAAATTGCAACGGATAAAGCGATTAAGTGTTTGAGTGTGATTTCAAAGACTCCATAGCTCAAATGGATAGAGCATGCGTTTCCTAAACGCCAGATCCAGGTTCAATTCCTGGTGGGGTCACCAGTGTTTAATTCTTTAAAAGATCTTACAATTTAATTCTTTATAAGCAATAGTAAAGTCCACAAATGTACTCATTTATCGCTGTCTTATTTTTCGGTTTATTAGGTCTATCAAGTCGCTTTGCCATCGATCATTATTTTATGAAATGGAACAGTCATTATCCTCTTACGACACTGATTATCAACTTACTGGGCTCTTTCTTAGCTGGTCTTATTTATTCTCTTAGTACTTCCTCAAAAGAAATCTCTTCGATTTTGCAAATGGGTTTGCTGGTTGGCTTTTGTGGAGGGTTTACAACCTTTTCGGCTTATTCTTTACAAACTCTGCAAATGCTTGAGCGTGGTAAAATCACAGTGGCCTTAGCGTATTTATTTTTAAGTCCAGTGCTTGGCTTGTTGATGGCCTTCCTACCTGTTTATTTTATGAAAAGACTTTGATATTCAATAAATAGATTAACTTAAACTTTATTATCTATTATTAAAATATCTCGATTTTATGTAAACCACTTCTTATGAAGAAAAAAACAATATTATTATCCATCGCAGCTTTAGGTGTGGTCTTTTTTATTACACTAAGCTTAGTTGTTTACGGGGCCTTTCAGGGCGCAAAATATTTACTCAGTCATGCAACGCCACAACTGCAGACGTTGCAGACGGGGAGCTTGCCTGATCTGGCTTCAGCTTATTGGACGCAACTTCAGGCGGGTTTAAAAACAACTGAATGCCAAACGGCGATTTCTCAAGTCACGAATATTCAAGTTTGGCTTATGGGTGCTGAAGAAAATATGTTTTTACAAATGGGTCTTAAATGTTTGGGTCAGGCCATTCAGCACAAGCCGGAATCGCAACAAATTGAAGAAAATGAAAACGAAGTGATTTAATTTTTTCCAGATTGTCTTGCTTGTGGATTGTTTTTTATATTAAGAGTTAGCTTCCAACCACAAAGGATGTTTTATGCCTTACGAATTTTACAAGGTTCTTCACTTTATTGGATTGATTTTGACACTATCGGGACTTGTGGGTCTGATGTCCTCATTTTTAGCTCAACCAGGTGAAATATCAAAAAAACTTCGTATTTTATGGATGGCTTTGCATGGAACTGGATTGCTGATCATTTTAGTCAGCGGATTTGGATTGGCTGCCAGGTTAAATTACATCGCTCAACTGCCAGATTGGGTGAAAGTAAAAGTCGGAATTTGGTTTATCATTGGCGTAATTGTGATTCTTATTCGAAAAGCTCGTCCGTTCATAAAAATATGGCTGCCGCTGGTGCTTGCATTATTCACTTTTGCAGCCTATCTAGCTGTTAACAAAGTTGGGGGCTAATTTTTATGAAAAACTTAATTGCTTTTGTTATTGTTGCTTTGGTGTCAGTTCAGGCTTCAGCCACTTCCATCACGGGTGCAGAATATAACTCTGGCAACGAAGTTTTATCCCTAAGTTTGGCTTATTTTGGTGGCTTTAAAGATCACAAGTACACTTTAGTTTACGATTCCTGCCAGGAAGTCAGCGGTGTTAAAGAAGTGGCTGCTAGACTTATTGACTCTGGTTTTGACGACACGGGTCGTCAAGAAATTTTTCAAACGGTGCAATTCTCTCTTAAAGATCTGAACTGTAAACCGTCTTGGTTAACAGTCCGCTCAGGTCGCTTCTCATTTGTTACCATCTGGATCGAATAAAATCCTAGTGCCAAAAAGATTTCTTATGGCTGGCGTTAGAATTGAATACTCGCCTTAGTGTATGCATTTTGGTATCGACTTGATACCAAATCCAAGGGGGGATTTTAATGAAACTCAATTTGTTCCTGGCTCTTTCACTCTCTGTTTTCATTGTATCTTGCGAAAAAAATCAAATTCCAGAATCGGGTTTGATTGGCCAAGCCCTTATGGCCGACCGACCTGTGATGACCCCCGATCGACAAATTTATTTAATTGAACTCAAGCAGCCAGCCCTTCTTAGCACTTCAATAAAAAACTCAGAGGGCGTGAATCAAATAGACCCTGTTTTGGCCAGTGAAGTTCAAACAGAACAAAAAAATTTGGAAGAAAAATTGCAGTCTCTGTCAGCAGATATTCAGGTTCTTTATCGTTATAAATATATCATCAACGCTGTCACTGTTATTGCGCCAACAAAATTAGAAAAAGAAATTAAATCCCTATCAGCTGTCAGAGCCATTGAGCCACGAAAACCCTTTGCAAAACCAGTGGTTAAAATGACGGATCTTAAAGTTGTGAATAAGGCCATTGATCTGGCTAAAACTTCCGTGACTCACATCGAGGCAGGCGCTGCTTACGAGCAAGGGATTCGCGGTCAAAATATTCGCGTGGGCGTTTTAGATACCGGAACTGACTTTACTCACACCATGTTTGGTGGATCAGGCTTAAAAGCAGATTATGAATCCGTCGATCCTGACCAACCTTCGCCGTTTTTTCCAAATAAAAAGCTTCCTGCTGGAATTGACTTGGCTGGATCACGTTTCGATTCTTCATCTTTAGATCCTGCGCGTGTACTTCCCAAGCCAGATGCGAATCCTTTGGATGAGGAAGGTCATGGAACTCACGTTGCTGGAACCATCGCTGGCATTGGCGATGGAGTAAACACCTATGATGGAGTGGCACCTGATGCCGAAATTTACACCATCAAAGTTTTCGGTTCTGGATCCACTTCCGATGAAATTGTGATCGCAGGACTCGAGTGGGCTGTGGATCCCAATCAAGATGGTAATTTAAATGATCAAATGCATGTGGTGAATCTTTCTTTAGGTGGAGGCAATGGAACTCCTTATGAGCTTTACAACAAAGCGGTCACTCAACTTTCTAACTCTGGAACAGTGGTTGTGGCATCAGCTGGAAATTCATCTGATATTTCCTTTATTGTGGGCTCTCCTTCGACTTCTGATGAGGCACTCAGTGTCGCAGCCTCCATTGACAGTTCGGAACATAATTGGAGATTTCGCACCATTGGTTTTTATTTGGGTGAGGAAAAGTTAGCCCTCACAGAAGCCATTGAAGCTGCCACCTCAAAGCCCATCGTTGAGGCCGGTGATGTTCGAGGCTCTTTGGTTTACATGGGTCTTGCCGCTGTGGATTTTACAGAAGAAGAAAAAGCAATACTTAAAGGAAATGTAGCCCTGATTGATCGTGGTGCAGTTTCCTTTGATGAAAAAATAGTGCGTGCACAGGCCGCTGGTGCCATCGGTGCCATCATTGTGCAAAGTGTGGATGAAGCCCCTTTCACGATGGGAACAGCCACGGCCTTTGAAATTCCAGCCGTAATGATTTCAAAAAGCCTGGGTGGAACACTAAAAGAAAAATTATTACTTTCACCAGTAGAAGTTCGCTTTCAAAATGCAGAGCTCATTGAAAAACCTGAGCTCATCAATCAAATCACTGACTTTTCTTCACGAGGTCCAAGATCCGTGGATCTGTTAATTAAGCCCGAGATCACGGGTCCTGGAAGTCAGATTATTTCAGCTAAAATGGGTGGAGGAGCCGAAGGGATTAAACTTTCTGGTACGTCCATGTCAGGTCCTCATTTGGCAGGTGTCATGGCATTGATGAAACAAAAACATTCAACTCTAACGAGTCGTGAGTTGAAATCAATACTCATGTCCACAAGTGTGCCTGTTAAGAATGCTCAAGGTCAGGTGGATTCCGTGGCCAGGCAGGGTGCAGGTCATGTTTACGTCAGCCGAGCTTTGAAAGCACAGTTCATGACTTATCCTTCAAGTCTATCACTGGGTTTACAGGCCATTGATAACCAAAAACGAGTCGTTAGATCTTTAAAATTAAAATCATTATTTGATGACTCATTGAAAATTCAAGTGAGTTTGGAAAGCTCTTCTGCGGCCGTAACTTTGGAAAGTTCCACAGTTCAGCTCGGATCAAAAGGACAAACAGATCTTAAACTTAATTTTGTTCTTCATGCTGACAGGGTGGCAGGCCTAGAGGATGAAGTTACAGGTTGGGTAGTTTTAAAAACCAGTGAGACTCAATCTCAAAGAGTGCCGTTTTTGGTCAGATTACAAAAGGTCAGTGCTGTAAAACTATCGAAGGTGGATTGGGGAGCGACTAGTCAACTTGAGCTTGAAGGTAGCACATCCACATTTGAATTTAAAAACTCATCTCGCCATGCTGGTGAAGTGTGGATGTTTAATTTGATCGCTCAAGACGGAAGAAAGCCTGCGGGTGGAAACTCAATTGTCAGCCGTGAATGTGACTTGCAAGTGGCAGGCTACAGATTAAACGGTAGTAAACTTGAAATTGCAGTCAAACTTTACTCCAGGATCAGTGCGTGGAGTCTTTGTGAGATCAGTGTATTATTTGACCAAAACAAAGATCAAAAACCAGAAGCAGAACTGGCTTTGACTCTTCAAGAGCGTATCCCAGGACTTTCAGGAATAAATATTGTTTCCACATTGCTGGATTTTCCGAAGGCTCGGGCCCTTCGTGAAGAAGCAGAGAAAAAATCTCTTGTAACGGAAGAGCGTGTAGTTCTTGATCTCAAGGATGCCATACTTTCACTTGAGGAGGGCCGTGCTGATGCCATGAAAAGTGCTGTGATCATGCAAGTGGATGTTTCAACCTTGATCAAGCGGGTGGGACTCGAGCCTCAGATTCAAGTTGTTACAAGTTCACAAGAGTATTTGAATTCTGAAAGTGATGATTTCCTTGGCCAAGAAGATTCGTGGCATTTGTTTTCTCTCGACTCTCAATCACAGTCTTGGACGGGCTTAAAGAACCTCACACTTCAAGCCAATGAATCAAAATCAGTGGAACTCGAGAAAGCGGCGTCACCGAAGCCTCTCTTGTTCCTGTATCCTAGCAATCAATTGGATTCACGCGGGCTTAACGATCAGCAGTACTCAACTTTAAGTCCGCAATTGATGCCTTAAATGGTCCTAAAATAGAGCTCACCCTATAATTCTTATAGGTCCTAGGGTGAGCAAATCTCATAACCAATTAATATTTCACCCCAAAGTTCATTTTTAGGGTAGGATGCTCGCCAAGCCGAGTCATTTACGATTCGCTTATCTAGAGGATACATCATTATGGAAATTACAGATTTTGAGGGTTTTGGTCTTAAGCCACGATTACTCGCGGCGATTACAAAAATTGGTTATACAAAACCCACTATTATTCAACAGGAAGTGATTCCTTATCTCTTAAGTGAAGAGAAAAAAGATCTCGTGGCTTTGGCGCAAACTGGTTCTGGTAAAACAGCAGCTTTCGGAGTTCCACTCGCACAAAAATTAGATCCCGCCAACGATCAAGTTCAAGCTTTGATCCTTTCACCCACTCGTGAATTGGCTGCACAAATTCAAGAAACATTAAATCCATTGATCGAATCAGTGGGTTTACGTTCAATGACCGTTTACGGTGGAACAAGCTACAACGATCAGCGTGCAAAAATCAGATATAAACCACAGGTGATCATAGCCACTCCTGGAAGACTTGTGGATTTACTCAACCAAAAAGCGTTTAGTTTATCTAATTTGCGCGTTCTTGTTTTGGACGAAGCGGACAGAATGTTATCCATGGGATTTGAAGAAGATCTTCAATACATTTTAGATTGTACTCATGCTAAAAACGAAGACCCAAAAGGGGGCCGTGCCGCCTGCCAAACGTGGTTGTTCTCTGCAACCATGGGCCCTGGAATTAAACGAATTTTGAATCGTTATTTAACAAGTCCAAAAATTATCGAGCAAGTGACGGGTCACTCGGGTGCTTCTTCAACTTTGGAACATCAATACTTAGCTGTGAAGTCGGGTTTCCGTCCTCAAGCTTTGATGCAAATTTTAAAAACTTTAGAAGATTTTTACGGAATCATTTTTTGCCAAACGAAAAAAGATGTCAGTGACGTAGAAGCCATGCTTTTACAGAACAAAATTTCTTGTATGAGTTTGCATGGTGATAAAGTACAAAAAGACCGTGAAAGAGTATTAAAACTTTTAAAAGAAGAAAAATTCTCTGTGTTGATTGCAACTGATGTTGCGGCTCGTGGTTTAGATGTGAAAAGTTTAAAGCATGTGGTGCATTACTCAATTCCAATGGAAACAGATTCTTATATTCACAGATCGGGTCGTACTGGCCGAAACGGTGAAGAAGGTCTTGTGATTTCCATTGTTGAACCTCGTGATTTTTCAAAAATGAACAGACTGACTCGATCAGCAGGCATTAAGATGAAGCCGTTTGAGCTTGTGAACCCTGAAGCATGGTTAGAAAAACAAGTGACTTTTGAATTATCAAAAATGTCTAAGTTTTCCACTGACAATGAGACTTTCCAAAACGTTAAAAAAGTTTGTGAAGAGTCACTCCTTACAATGGACACAAAATTATTCACAACTTCAGATTGGATGGCAGCCTTCTTAATGGCGAAGCTTTCCATTAAGTCTTCAGAAGCCTCTCAAGCTTTTGTTATTAAAGATATCCGTGCATCGCAAACCGGTGGTGGAGCTCGTTCAAGCGAGGGCGGCCGTGGCGGAAGATCGTCTTTTGCTCGTGACCGACGTGAGCGTGATTACTCTCCTGCAGGACGTCGTGGGGGATCAAGTTCAGGTGCAAGCAGTCGCTTTGGGGATAGAAAACGTGATGATGATCGCCGTGGGGGTGATGATCAACCAAGACGTGAAGAAAGTGGTGGAGTTCGCAGAGGCGGACCATCAGCGGCTTCTCGTGCATTCACTGGCGGGGCGGCAAGACGTCCTTCGGCGGGTAGCAGCGATAGAAGTGCTCGCTTTCAGTCAAGAGATCGATAAAGATACATAAATGTCATCGAATATCTTAAGCGTTCATAAAGCGCAAAAGAGTATAGGCTCTCGAACACTGTTTGAGGGCCTTTCTTTTGGGCTCTCATCTGGAGTAAAAACAGGTCTTGTTGGCCCGAATGGTGCTGGTAAGTCCACATTGATGCGTTGCTTGGCCAGTCTTGATACGCTGGATTCAGGCAGCATTGTTTGGTCGCAAAACACAAGACTGCAATACGTTTCGCAAAGTCCACAATTTAAGCCGGGTGAAACCCTAGGTGATTTTTTATTTAAAAACCAAGGTTTGGATGCCGAAGATCCAGAGTTATCAGCCAAAATGTGGGAGTTTTTTTCCAGACTTAATCTTGATGAGTATGATTTAGAAAAAAAGATGACTGCCTTATCAGGCGGTGGGCAAAAGAAAGTTCAAATCATCAGATCTTTTTTAACAGATCCTCAGGTTTTATTAATGGATGAGCCCACCAATCACTTGGATGTGGAAAGTATTATGTGGCTTGAGGATTTTTTAAAATCCCGCCCTTCAATGACTTATATTTTAATTTCCCATGACCGTTTGTTTTTACAAAATGTTGTGAACGAAATGATTGAGCTAAACCCCAAGTACCGAGATGGATTTATTCGTACTCAAGGTGGTTACGCTGAATATAAAGAATTAAAGATAGAAACCGAGCGAGCTCAAAACGTTCAACAGCAGCGTATGCAAAACGATGTGCAACGTGAAACCGCTTGGCTCAGACGGGGCGCGAAAGCCAGGCAAACAAAACAAACGGCTAGAATTAATAGTGCTGAACAATTGCAGCAGGATTTAGAAATTTTAAAATCATTGAATCGATCTCGCGCGGTCGCCATCGAAATGTCGACCACCACAAGAAGTCCTAAAAAATTAATTGAAGTGCAAAATTTAAGTTTAGCAAGACCGCAAATCGACCGTGTGTTTTTTGAAAAACTCGATTTACTAATTCACCGACATACTCGGCTTGGCCTGATTGGAAAAAATGGCTCTGGAAAATCCAGCTTAATTCAGTCATTGGTGGGAGATGCGCCTTATCCAGGCGGACTGACCTTAGTGTCAGGAAGTGTAAAAAAATACGAAGACTTGCAAATCAATCAATTCGAACAAAACAGATCCAGCCTTTTATTAGAAAAAACTTTATTACAAAATATTTGTCCTGAAGGCGATTATGTTTTTGTAAAGGGTCAGCCTATTTTTGGAAAAAGCTATTTGGATAAATTTCGATTCCAAAGAAATCAGCATGATCTTAAAGTAAAAGAACTTTCCGGCGGTGAACAAAATCGATTGTTGATTGCTCAAATGATGACAAAAAACTGTCAGCTGATGATCCTCGATGAGCCCACCAACGATTTGGATTTTGAAACTCTCGATTCATTAAAGACAGCTTTAGATGAGTTCGAAGGGGCTATTATTTTAGTTTCTCATGACCGAGCTTTTTTAGATGAAGTTTGCACCGAAATTCTTTATTTCCCAACTCCCGAAGAGGGCACTGAGCTTGTCAGATTCTCTAGCTTTTTACAGTGGCAAGACTGGCGGACTGAAAGTGCAGCGCAATTAAAGAAGAAAAGTAAAGAAGCCGCGCAGTCCGTATCTGCTCAAGTTGGTTCAAGCAGTGGATCAAAAAAAAATAAAATGAGCTTTAATGAGCAGCGAGAGCTAGAGCAAATGGAAGAAATCGTTTTGAGTAAAGAGTCTGAGTTAATAGTGCTAAGAGAGCAACTTGAAAGCCCAGAGGTTGTTTCCAACTCAAAAAAGTTAATGGAAGTTTCAAAGCAAATCTCAGTGCTTGAAACGGATGTAGAAAAACTTTATGCCCGCTGGCAATATTTAGAAAGTTTGCGATCGCAATAAAGTACGACGACTGAAATAATAGAGCACAGAACACCACCCCAGGCCATGTCGACAAAGCTCATAAGAAGCGGCCAGTTATTTAATAATGACAGATTCGTTGCATCATAAACCGTATAAACAACGAGACCCATGAAAAAGCCCTTTATAGCCGCCTGCTTTAAACTATTTTGTGATAACGGAAGCACGAAAAAAACGATCAATCCCGCCAAAGCCACATAAACAAGAGCTGCCGCCCAGATGATAGGATCAAAGGCCCCATCTTTCATTCGTACTAAGTTTCCAAGTTCACTCAAATAGAAACTTTGAGCAATATTTCCGAGCCAAATGTAGTCAATTAAAGGCACTAAAATCCAAGCGATCAAAAATAGAATTAATTTTTTCATTGAGTCACATCCTCTTTTGAATATGATTATTAACAAAGAATTGAGGTTGTGAGTATGTCTATTTTAAAAGTTATGTTTTTGAGTGTTTTTCTGTGCACTTTTGCACAGGCTGAAAATTTGTATTTAATCGTTTACAAAGAACAAAACTTAAAAAAGCTACAATCCTTAAAAGGAAAAAATCTGAATCAGTATTTAAGAAATCAAACGCGAGTCAACGAAAGACAGCTTTTTTCAAATTCTCGAGCACAAATATCAGACAAGAAATCTCTTTGGATATTAAATGCGACCCTGATTCGCGCATCTTCTAGCCAAGCTCAAACTTTTTACCAGTTTTCAAATGTGGCAGGGATTTTACCGATGGGTAAAACAATTAGGCTTTCCGTTGGAAATTTTGAACCACTGGCAAAAGATAATTCACTTTACACTTATGGCTTAGTCAAAATTGGTCTTCCACAACTTCGCACCCAATACGTTGGGCTTGAGGGACGGGGAGTTCGAGTGGGAGTGATCGATACAGGCATTTTATTAAGACATCCTGATTTTGAAAACCGGATTATCAAATTTCGTGATTTTGTTAATTCCAGGCCGCTCGCCTATGATGATCATGGTCACGGCACTCATGTGGCTGGCACTGTAGCAGGTTCAAATAAATCAGGTCGCTGGATCGGTGTGGCTCCAGGTGCAGAACTGATAATTGCTAAAAGTTTTAATTCACGAGGCAACACGGTGGATGCTGATTTGCTTTTGTCACTCCAGTGGATGGCAGATCCTGATAACAATCCTGAAACTGACGATGGAGCTCACATTGTTAATAACTCTTGGAACACAGAAGAGCCCACCCTTAAGCGTGATCCAGCTTTAGATCCTTTTTGTGCCATAATCCCTCGCTTGAAAGCATTAAATGTGCTTCCTGTGTTTGCAGCTGGAAACGATGGGCCCAGAGAAAACACTCTAACTCCTCCGGCTGCTTGTCCTGATTCTTTGTCTGTGGGTGCGACCGATCAAGACGATAGAATTGCTGATTTTTCCTCTCGTGGACCTGTGAAGTGGGTCAACCAGATGGTCAATAAACCTGATTTGTCTGCTCCTGGTAAGGGAGTCAATTCGGCTGATTTAGGATCTCAGTACAGAACTCGCTCTGGAACTTCAATGGCATCGCCCCATGTGGCGGGTGCACTGGCGATCTTTAAGCAACTCAGGCCTGATTTAAATGCGTCTCAGCTGGAAAGTTTAATTAAACTCTCTGTTCAGGATCTTGGACCGACAGGTTTCGATTATCAATATGGATTTGGGAGGCTCGATTTAATGAAAGGAATCCAATTTCTTGAACAGCAGTAGTAACTTCAATCAAGCCGCAATGTTAAATGATCAATTAGTTGTTGTTTTAGATGAAAATCTAAAAGTATTAGAAATATGTGAGGCTTGGAATTTTGTAAAATTGAACACTTCTTTTTTAGATCTTGTGCATCCTGAGGATGAAGACTCTATTCAACTTTCTTTCCAAAAATTTGAAAAAACAAAAATTCGTCTTAGGCATCGTGATGGTGAGTTTTACTGGTTTGAACTGACTGGAAAAAAAACAGATTGCATTTTGCTTTCAGCAAAAAATATACATGAGTATCAAACAAAGATTTTACAACAAGAAAAAAAAGACGAGATGTTTCAGGCCATCGTTGAAAACATCCCTTTGATGCTATCCTTTTATGGTAAAGAGGGCGAATTTGAATGGGTCAATTCTGGGTGGGTTAATGATTTGGGGTGGGATATTTCAAGCATGCGAGGTCAGAATATGCTTGAAAAGTTTTATCCTGATGAAAAAGTTCGAAAACAAGTGCTAGACTTTATGCTCTCAGGAAAATCAGGTTGGCAATCTTTTAATCTTAAAACGAAGTCTGGAAAAAATCTGCAAACTTCTTGGGCCAATGTAAGGTTGTCCTCTGGTCAAAGCATCGGAATTGGGAAAAATATTGAAAAGGAATATGCCCTTGAGCAAAACTTAAAAAAGTCTAACCGCGAGTTGCAAGTGTTTAAGGAAAGACTTGAGCTTGCCATTAAAGCTTTGGGTTTAGCAGTTTGGGACTGGGACGTTAAATCTGGTCATGTTTATTGGGACAACCGAATGTATGAAATTTATGAAGTCGACCGACACGAGTTTAATCATGATATTGAATATATATTTCGCTTTATGGCTTCCAGTGAAATTGATAAAATTAGAAATTCGATCCAAGATGTCATTAAAAATAAACAATCTGAAAGTAAAGTTGAATTTTTAATAACCACAAAAAGTGGAAAACAGAAAATAATTTTAGGCTCTGCACTGTATTTTTATGATGATAATGGTGAAGTCGAGCGTGTCGTTGGTAATAACTGGGATGTCACTGAGATCAGGCAACTGGAAGCTAAATCCTATCATAGTGCTCAGATGGCTTCCTTGGGATTAATGGCCGGTGGAATGGCCCATGAAATTAATAATCCACTAGCAATTATTAAAGCGAAATCAGATTTACTAAAAAAATTAATTGAAAAAGAGCCCCTGCCTAAGGAAAAACTTTCAACAGGCTTGGATCAAATTTCTGATACTGTGGACCGTATCGCAAGAATCGTAAAAGGTTTAAGATCTTTTTCCAGAGACACAAAAGAAGATGAGTCTGAAGTCGTGGACATTTCAGTGGTCATTGATGACGTCATCGGAATGTGCCGAGAAAAATTTAAGAACAGTGGAGTTGAAATTCTATTAGAGATTCAAAGGGGTACTGAGCTCAATTGTCGACCCATTCAGGTGGGGCAAGTGCTACTCAATTTGCTAAATAATTCCTTTGATGCCATCGAAACACAGCAGCAAAAATGGGTGAAGGTTAAATGTCTCATGCTCAATTCTAAGGTCATTATCGAAGTCATAGATTCGGGACAGGGTTTGCCGTTAGACGTGGTGAATAAAATGATGCAGCCTTTTTTTACGACCAAAGAAATTGGAAAAGGCACCGGTTTGGGTTTGAGTATTTCGAAAGGAATCGTAGAAGACCACGGGGGTCAATTGTATTATGATTCCAGCAGCTCAAACACAAAATTTGTAATTGAGCTTCCCAACAACATAAAGGATTAGCATATGTTTCTTTTTTTATTTTTAAGTCTTCAGGCGGCTGAACTGAATTGCCAAATTTATGATTTAGCAACAGCCCAGGTGTTATCGCAGTCCTATATGAAATTATATCAAGACAAAGAATCTGTTGTTACTCTTGATGCCATTGGAGTTATTGCACAAGCCTGGGATAGGCCCATGGGTGGTTCCAATCGGCAGCAAACATTGATTATTGATAATGGACTTGGGCAATCTGACTATAATGTTTTCGAATATAATGAGTCAGAAATTGGTCAGCCTGGAAAATTCAAACACGTTGTTTCAGAAATTCCAGGCCTTGGAGATACGGTTACGTTTTCTTGTAAATGATTACTCAGGACATGCACCTAAGTGATCAAGGTGCGCAGAATCAGAGCGATTTCTTAGATGAGCTTGTAAAGCCGACCTTGAGATACAAATTTCGTGACGATTTTCTGGATTGCCTCGTGGGTAATGACACAATAAAACTTTTTTTGAATTTTCTTGGCAGGAATGATCTTGTAAAACATTTTCTAGTTCATTGTCATAAACAACGGAATCGGGCTCGTCTTTGATGTAACCAGCTTGTTCACGAGCGGGCTCGTTGGGAGCAGCAGCTTCTACCGGTGCAGCCACAACTGCTACCACTGGCGGATTTTGATTTTGCATTTCACCAACAACATCAGCTACCAAAGGTGCATCTGCTTTTGTGAGGTTACTCGTCACATCATTGAGTGCTCCGGGTTGTCCGCAGTTTTGAAACGAAGTGATAAGTACAAAACTTGAAGTAAATAAAAGAATGTATCGAATTGAATTCACAGATGACCCCCACACATCAACACTTCAATTGTGGTACCATTCAAATTTTGGCTTTTGAGACACCCAGATTGAATAAAACCGCTATCAGTGTTGTATCATTCTGAGAATCGGAGGCTTGTGTGTTGCTAAGGTTTTGATTCGTTTAACTAATTTTAGATCTCTTTGATTATCTAGGCAATGAGTGCAACTTCAACATATCAGATCGATACACTTAGTTTTTTTGCAATAACTTTCTTATTTCCTCAACACGGTTACGGTTGGCTCCAAGATCAGAATAACCTACCCGTGAAGCTGATCTGACATGAATAAGTCCATTGTCGAAGTAGAGCTCCACATCGTCTGTGAATCTCATGATGGCTGTTGTAAATTCAATGTGAAAATAAGCATCTGTCTGATTAACTATCTTCGTGCGCGGTAAGGATGCTATTTTTTCTTTCACTGCATTTTGAAAGTCTTCTGCAGTGCCATTAAAGGTGACAGGAGCAATTTTTTTATCCTGAGCGCTTGCCTGGCTTGATACGCAATTGGGTTTGTTTCCACAATCCACAATAGCAGTTGTTAAGCTGGAGGTGTTACGATTGGGAATTTGTGCTGACACAAGACTTGAAAGTAAAAGGCTAATCGTCATTATTTTCATAAAAACAGAATGAACCGGTTAACTTAAGAAATCAAGCAGGGTGTTTATTCTCCTCGCAAGCGAATTTATTTCCCATTCCATGGGTCTCTCTCCATTTTGAGGGACAATGCCGTGGCTGTTGTTTTGCAAAATTATTATTCATCAAGGGGTGGATCATGGAGCAATTGGTGAATAGGACTGTTGTATTAGGTCTTTTTGATTCCTACAAAGATGTGGACCGTGCCATTCAAACATTAAAATTTGAGCTGGATACCGAGGCCGAGTTTTCGGTTAAAATGTCAGAGCAGGGGCCAAGCCCGGGACTGCCTCACACTAGGCAAACCCATGCCCCACAAGGGGCTTTATGGGGCGGGGCTATTGGTGTCATCGTCAGTGGATTTTTTGTTTTATTGATTGCTGTAGATGCACTTGTCATACCGGGGCTTCAATCGATGACACTTGCAGGCTTAATGATGACGGCTATCATGGGTTTACTATTTGGAGCTGCCATTGGAGCTCTAGGTGGAACTTTGGTCGGCATTGGTGTGCCAGGAAAGAAAGTGGATTTGCCCCATAGCAAACAAAGAAAGATGGTCTTAACAGTGCTTGCTCATTCGAATGCAGAAGCATTAAAAATTAAATCCATCGGGCAAAATATTATGTCTGGAAATTTTTAAGCTGTTCGAGTGTGACATAATCCAAGGCTTTAATTTCAGTGGCTGCTAAATTCACTCTTGGTGCACAGCCCGCATCAAAGGCCTCTTTCCAGCGTAAAGCGCAAAGGCACCATTGATCTCCGGGTTTTAAGCCCGGAAAATTATATTCTGGCCGAGGTGTCATAAGATCATTGCCTTGGCTTAATGTGTATTCCAGAAACTCAGAAGTGAGAGTGGCACAAACCACGTGTCTTCCGCGGTCGGATTCATCGGTTTGGCAAAAACCATTACGGTAGTATCCTGTTACAGGATTGAGGCAGCAAATTTCTAGGGGTTCACCCAATACATTAAGTTTTTGCATTTAGAAATGAACTTAATATTTAAAAAGTGAATCGGCAATTCAAACTTCTTTGAAGTTTCGATTTTTTATCAGTTACTTCAACTAAGAAGCCGTTGGGGCTTTCAGAGGATTTTATTTCGAACTGCTTTTGAGTTTCAACCGGAATCCGAACGTACAAGGAATTCCAAGGAAAAATGGTCACTATATTTTTTGCTTGCGCATCTTTCACAAATAGCGAGGATGACTGTTGTTCTGATAGCGTGACCGACTGATTATAAGGCGTTAACACTGCATATTTTGTGGATTCATTTATGCTAACTATCCAGTCCTTCATATTGCTTTGGCAGTAAAGCCTATCAAAAGCATCAGCTCGCGAAAAAAGGATTAAAAAACTAAAAGAAACAATCAATCTCATCCAATTTTCTTTTCGGCATAACAGTTGGATTTCTTTTCAGGCCCTTAATCTAGTTAATCAACTGTATGCTTAATCCGAATAAATAATGTGAAATTATGGATATTTATTTCTCTTTCTATCAATGTGTCAGCTTTAAACGCTGATGATACCAAATCTACTTACGTAAATCCTAATTTTGGCCCCTTCGGTTATATGCAGTGCACAGAATGCAGTCAAAGCCAGGTCTCAGAGGGTTTTTATCCAACAAACCCAGTTCTTCCAAAGCTTAAAAATGAAGAAGAAAGTAAAGGGGCTCTTGCAACAACAACAAAATTATTAACTAACTTAGTTAAAGTTATACCTGACAAGAATTTACGAAATGGATTAACGGAGTATTTAAATGTGATCCAACCACAGGCTTATGATAGCGACTCTTCGGCAGGTGGATCAAACGAAGGAATTGTAAGTTATTTTAACTCAAAGTTTTCAAAAAATCAGTGCTTTCAAAAATCTGCGATAGAGTTTTATAAAGAAGTGGCAGCTACTCTGAATAAAAATAATGCATGCGAAATGGACACAGAAAATCGAGAGAAACAATCTGTTAGTTACAATGATTATGGCTGCTCGAATAAGCGTCCCACATTGAGGGATCAAGTGGGACAAGGATCAAAATCACATCTTGATGAGGGCTGGTTAATGAGATTAGCCTTGAAACATGGTAAAGGCAGTCCAGAGGCGGCGTTTGAGCTTATTGGGATGTGTGGGCATGATGATACGGCTCAGGGACAATTTATTTACTTCGATACTTCTGACGCAGGCCAAGCTCAAAATCAAGCCATACTATCAGAGCTCAAACAGCAAAAAAAGATGATTAAAGATGAACTTAAGAATTTATATAAAAACCCTAATTATGATAAAAAAATAGCTGCCACATTAACTGATCAGGCAAGTATTGTAAGTAATGAAATCAAAGCTCTTACTAAATTGGCTGGCTCGAGGGAACAAAACTCGTGCCCGCCAGGAGAGTCTGATTTTTATTTGCCAGGTTCATTGTCTTCAAAGGCAGATATATCAAGTGAATTGAAGCAAAAGATCATCAAAATTCAAGATAATGGAAGTCAGAATTCAATTTTGCCGGCTAAGCATTATCATGTTTATGGATCTGCGCTGCTAGGCTGTAAAATGGCTCAGCAAGGCATGAATCCTGAAACGGCTGTTGTGGTGCAAAAACAAGCTGCTCGCTTCTATCGGGGCCTCAGGATGTGTAATGCTTCACGAGGACTTTTAGAAAATCAATCAGAATTTAAAAAATCATTACAAGTTAAAAATTTTGATAATTCTAGAGAAGTGGAGACAAAAATTCTTCAAATCTGGGAGCAGAAACTTAAAGGCGAATTGAACTGTGGTGGCATGTCGAGAACTAAGTTTTTAAAAATACTAACCATTGGCACAAAAAAACCAAACGATGCTAATTTTCAAAAATGTAGTGTTCTCATCGATACAGGTATCGTTGATTTATCAATTGATGAAAAAGAATTTGCTATTAAAAAAATCAATACAGCCATCAGTCGCTTTGATGTCGCAAAGCTTTATGACGACTGGTATGTTGGTGGAAACAGTATCGCTGGAGTAAAAGTTCCTTGTACTGATCATCGTAACAAGGGGCCCAAGGATTTGATGGATTCTAATCAAGGATTAATGGGAAAAATTTTTAAACCTAGTGGTTGGTCCCAAGAGCGCTACGAATTAGCATCAAAAAGATTGGCGACCTGGGATGTCGATTTTGAATGGACCATCGCACAACATGCAGCGGGCAGTCAATTTGGAGCAAAAGCGTGCTCTGAATCACGCAATAAAAAAAATCCGTTTAATGAAGTTTCTTGTTTGAACCGTGATCCATTAAATATTTTAGCGCCTCAGAGTGCACCTCATCAGAGATAAACAATTTCATAATTGACACTTCTAGATCGATGATAAAAGCTGATTCAAGCCCTGTCGCAAGTAAGGAATAATTATGAACTCCATTTTTTTTGCAGCATTAGTGTTTTTTGGCGCGAATATCACTTGGTCATGTCCTTTGCCGTCGAGTTCTTTTCAATGTGGTGGTGCAGCGATTTCAGATGATGGAAAAATTGTACTCATTGATGAAATTAAAATTTCCACAGATGGCCTTGAAAGCCAAGCCACTTGGAGTGGTCGATCTCAAGATCAAAATGTTCAGTACGTTTTAAACCTCACAGAAGGAACTCAATTTGTGAATGATAAGAGCTACACAAGTTCGGCTTGTGCAAACAGTCCTGTGGGATCCCAACTCTATTGGACTTCTTTTTTACGGTTTCCAAATTTAAATGATGTTTATATTACTCGTATTAAAATGACTTTAAGCACGGATGAAAAAGAACTTTACGTTATCAAGGAAAATTCAGGCGATTCTTTTAAGTGTCAGTTAAAATGATAATTATTAGATTTATAAACTTATTTTTGTTAGCTTTTCTTGGTGCGGGGTGTTCATTGTTTGGAGTTCGAAATGAAGAACAGCCAAAATACAAAGTTCTATTTAAAGAAGATAAGCATGAGGTTCGAGAGTATCAATCTCACATTATTGCTAAAACCACAGTCCAGGGTTCATTTGAAGAAGCGCAAAGTCAGGGTTTTAAAATATTAGCTGGGTATATTTTTGGAAAGAATAAATCAAAAACAAAAATTGCAATGACCTCACCTGTTGTGCAAAAAGCAGATTCACCCAGTGAAAAAATTTCGATGACGGCTCCTGTGGTCATAGCTCCAGATAAGTTGACCGAGCAATCACAAGTCAGTTCTTGGACGATGACTTTTAGTCTACCATCGAAATATAGCCTGGAAGATCTTCCCACCCCCAATGACCAGCGAGTGATAATAGAACAAGTCCCCTCACGTTATGTGGCGGCAACTCTATTTTCAGGTTTTTGGAATGAGTCTAAAAATAAAAAAATAGGATTTGAGCTGCTGAAGTGGCTTGAGCAAAAAAATCAATTTAAGGCGATTTCTGAGCCCATGTTTGCAGGATACAATCCGCCTTGGACTCTGCCATTTTTCCGTCGTAATGAGATGTTAATTGAAATTGAAGCTGTTCGTTGATTAAAGCGATTAAAATTTGGTGCGCGAGGGGGGACTTGAACCCCCACACCTTTCGGCATATGCACCTCAAACATACGTGGCTACCATTACACCACCCGCGCAGGCCTGGAATCGAAATAAACGAGGTCTCAATGTATTATCCAATATCGCCCTGGCTCGTCAATAACTTCTGTTTATTGATCAGATAAGCAGCAGATCTAAACTTTTTTTCCCCCGCTAACCCATCCCAAAGGCCCAGGGTTCATTAACTATGAGAGCGCCACGGATGGCTGACAAGGTTCTCAAAAGAGAGACTAGGATGGTCTCAACTTCTTTTGAGATAAAGAAAGGTGAGAGTGAGTATGGAAGAGTTCAAAGAAATTTTAATGTTTTGTGTGATGTACTCAAGTGTTCTTCTGGGAGCTCTCGCCTACAGTTTTGGACCGGCCCCAGAGGCACAAAAAGTCAAAAGTCGTAAATAGTTTTTACCCCCTATGTACTAAGGTGTAAGAGGTTTGGTGGTTCCCTCGTGCGCTTTGGTCCCCGCCGGGCTGGTGTTCCCAGCTCGGCATTTTTTTTGCTTTTTTGACTACCCCGCCGGGACATGCCTAGGGTAAGGTCCCTTCACTTTGAACAATCTTATTTCTGAACTTCATTTCGAATATCCCCCTGAGCTTGTGGGGACTTCACCGCAGAGGCCTGCGCGGGTGACTTATGTTGATGACGGGGGCCCTGTTGAAATCACCATTCCTCAGCTTTTAGAAAAAATTCTGCCAGGTGACGTTTTAGTTATTAATAATACCCAAGTTTTGAAGCGTCGGGTGTTTGCTGACAATCTTGAGATTTTATTTTTAAAACAATTAAATGATCCCCTTGAATGGGAAGTTTTATTTCCCTCTAAAGCTTTAAAAGTGGGGGCAGAGGTTCTGCTTCCTTTGGGTCAAAAAATGACTTTGATCGAAAAAGGCCGACCACAAAAAATTAGAACCCAAGAAATTCTGACGGAAGCCTATTTTGAAAAAGTCGCAGAGCTTCCGCTGCCTCCTTATATCCAAAAAGCCCGCGGAGAAAGACACAATGTTTCTGACGATTCCAGTTGGTATCAAACGGCATGGGCTGAAAAGCCGGGAAGTCTTGCTGCCCCCACAGCTTCTTTGCATTTTTCCAATCAGGATTTGGAACTATTAAAAAACCGGGGAGTGCAGGTCGAATTTATTACTTTACATGTAGGGTTGGGAACCTTTTTACCTTTGACGGTGGAAGCGGTCGAGAAAAAAACTTTGCATTTTGAGTCAGTCGAGATTTCAGAGAAAACCTGGAATGTGATTCAAACAGCTAAAAAGAACGGCCATCCCATTTGGGCGCTGGGCACCACGGTGACAAGATCTTTGGAATCAGCTGCGATTAAAAATGAATTGAAGTTTGAAACAGATTTATTTATTCAACCAGGATTTGAATACAAAATTGTGGACCGCTTGCTGACCAATTTTCATCAGCCGGAAAGCTCGTTACTCGCTTTGGTGATGGCTTTTTCAGGCGTAGATAAAGTTAAAAATGTTTATAAGTGGGCCATTGAAAATAAAATGAAGCTCTTTAGCTACGGAGATTTATCAGTATGGAAGAAATGAAGACCGGCGAATTTAAAATTCATGCAAAGGCCGGAAATGCCAGGCGAGCCACACTGATGACAGCCCACGGACCTGTGCAAACTCCTGTTTTCATGGCAGTGGGAACGAAGGCCACAGTGAAGGCTCTGACTCCCGAGGATTTAACAGAATGTGGGACTCAAGTGGTATTAGGAAACACCTATCACTTATGGGTTCGTCCAGGAGATGATTTAATCCAAGAGATGGGAGGCCTTCATAAATTCATGCGTTGGAACGGACCTATCTTGACAGATTCCGGTGGCTTTCAAGTTTTCTCTCTTAGCAAACTACGAACAATGTCAGAAGAGGGTGTGCACTTTAGATCCCACGTGGACGGGGCACCGCTGTTTTTAACTCCAGAAAAAAGTATGCAGATTCAAATGAATTTGGGCTCTGATATTATTATGGCCTTTGACGAGTGCCTCGAGCATCCGGCCACTGATGAGCAAATTGAAAATTCCATGAATCTGACTCATCGATGGCTGAAAAGATCCAAGGATGCCATGACAAGGAAAGAATCTTTGCTATTTGGAATTGTTCAAGGTGGATTGTCTTTAAAGCATAGAATGAAATCCATGGAACAAATTTGCTCTGTCGAATTGCCAGGCTACGCCCTAGGTGGCTTTAGCGTCGGCGAGCCCATTCACTTGATGCACGAGCTTTTGCCGCATGTGACTCCGCATATGCCTGAAAATAAACCCAGATACTTGATGGGTGTGGGGACACCCTTGGATTTAATTTTAGCAGTCGACAGTGGAGTCGACATGTTTGATTGCGTGATGCCGACTAGGGTCGCACGCAATGGAACGCTTTTTACGTGGCGCGGAAAAGTCAGTATCAAGCGTAACGAATACCGCAATGATCCTTCACCCTTAGATCCTGAATGTGATTGTTATACTTGTAAGAACTATACCAAAGCTTACCTCAGGCATTTGTTCATGTCCGGCGAGCTTTTGGGTCACAGACTGAACACTGTTCATAATGTTTATTTTTATATGAAGCTGATGGAGCGTATGCGAAGTGCTATTGAAAGTGGCACATGGGAAGAGTTCCGCGACGACTGCATATCGCGATTCGTCAAGAAGCCTGTCTAATCCCATTGAAATTCCTTCGTGGTTATGATGACTTATAAAACTTGATTCATCACCGAAAGGACTTTCATGCAACCCGCAGCTCAGCCTAATTTTATGGAAATGATGCTTCCCTTTGTTGTCATTTTTGCCGTGTTTTATTTTCTTATCATCCGTCCTCAAGGGAAAAAACAAAAGGAACACCAAGGGTTTTTAACTCAATTAAAACGTGGAGATGAAGTGGTCACCTCAAGTGGAATCTTGGGCACCATTGATGGTTTAACAGATCTTTATGTGACCCTTGAAATCGCCACAAATGTGAAGATCAAAGTGCTTCGTGCACAGATCGCAGCCAGTGCCAAAAACTTAAACTCCAATACGACAGAAAAAAAAGGATAGGTTTTGCTTCATGGATAATTATAGACTTCGTGCGTTTTTAGCAATTTTAGGTGTGGGTATCGCAATCGTTATGGTGATTCCCAATATCGTTCCAATGAAATCTTGGATCACAGACACTCGTTTGAATTACGGCCTTGATATTCAAGGTGGCTTGCAAATCGTGATGGGTGTGGATGTGGACAGTGTGGTTGCGGAAAGCACTCAGCGTGAAACTCGCTCCATTGAAACTTTATTGCTTAAAGAATCCGTGGCAGCAACGCTTTCAACTCCTAATGCCAAAAACGGCGAAATCCTTGTGAAAACATCGGACACGGCTCAGGCTGAAAAAGTAAAAAACATCATGAGCCGTGATTACGGAACCATGTTTATGCTTTTAACTGAAAACGCCGATGGTCTGACCTTTCGCTACATCGACGCTTTCATGCTGGATTACCGAAACCGAATTATCCAACAGGCCATTGAAACCATCCGTAATCGTATCGATGAGTTTGGTGTGGCTGAACCCTCCATTGCTCAACAAGGTGAAGACCGTATCATGGTGCAACTCCCTGGTATGGCCAATGCCGAGCGTGCTAAAGAGCTGATCAACACAACTGCAAAACTTGATTTTCAAATGCTGAACCGTGGAATCTCTCAAGATAAACTTGTGGAAATGATTACTGCTGCTGAAAAAGCAGGGAATTATTCCATGGGCACACTCAAGTATTCCGAATATGTGGATCGATTGAATCAGGATTTAAAGTCTCAATTGCCAGCTGATTCAGTGGTTTATTTTGAAAAAAATGAAAACGCTCAACGAATGGAAATGGGAGCCACTCCTTATTTACTAAACGCCAATGATGGTTTGGGTGGAAATGATCTCGATGATGCTTTCGTTAGCTACGATGGAACAAGTGGCGTTCCTGTGGTGTCGTTAAAATTCAATCCTGCAGGCGCTGTTAAATTTGGTGATCTCACAACTAAAGGCGTGGGAAATCAAATGGCCATCGTATTGGACCGAGTTGTAAAATCAGCTCCTAATATAAACGAGCCCATTCGTGGCGGACAGGCCCAGATTACTTTGGGCCGTGGAAACCGTGAACAAACCATCGCGGAAGCACAAATGATTTCAACCTCACTTCGTGCCGGTGCTTTGCCAGCAAGACTTGAGCAATTGGAAGAAAGAACAGTGGGACCCTCTTTAGGTTCCGATTCTATTAAAAAAGCGCAAACTGGATCTTTAGTTGGTGCTGCTTTGATTATTTTATTTTTAATGATCTATTACAAAGCTTTCGGAGTGATCGCATCTGTTTCCATCGTTGTTAATATCACTTCATTGATTGCGTTGTTATCAGCCTTCGGAGCCTCACTAACGCTTCCTGGAATTGCAGGTATTGCACTAACAGTGGGTTTTGCGGTGGATGCGAACGTATTAATTCAAGAGCGAATTAAAGAAGAGATCGCTCGCGGTGTTAGCTGGGCGGCCGCTTTGAAGCAAGGTTATGGTCAAGCCATGTCTGCAATTATTGACTCAAATATTACGGTGTCTTCTGTGGCTTTGATTTTATTTATCCTTGGAACAGGACCTGTCAGAGGATTTGCTGTGACATTACTGATCGGAATCGTGACCACATTGTTTGGTAATGTGTTTGTCAGTAAGGTGATCGCTGATACTTTGATTCACAAATTTGGTCTTAAAAAGATAAGCATTTAAGGAAATATTTTAATATGAAAAAAACAAATGATTTTGGAAAATTTGATTTTGTCGGAAACATTGGTATCTTTGGTGGTATCAGTCTGGTTTTGACTTTCGTATCACTGGTTTACCTCGCAACAACAGGAATCAACTACGGAATCGATTTCCGCGGTGGAACTGAAGTTCAAGTGAAGTTTGCTGATCAAAGTGTAACAATTGATCAATTACGAAAAACAGTGGAAACACTTAATATCGGCGATGCCAGCCTGCAAAGTATCGGTGAAAACTCAGAATTCGTGATTCGCTTTCAGACTCCTAAAAAACCCACTGAAAAAGAACAAAACGAAGAGATGCAAGTTTTGCTTGGAAAACTAAAATCCACCATTGAAACCACTTATAAAGATCAAACTCCCGAAATTCGTAGGGTTGATACAGTGGGTCCTCAAGTTGGAGCTGAACTAAAGCGAAACGGATTTTTAGCCGTGTTTTATTGCTTGCTAGTGATTTTAGGTTACGTGGCTTTCCGATTTGATTATCAGTACGCACCAGGGGCTGTGATCTGCTTGTTCCATGATGCTGTTATCACTTTAGCGATTTATAACCTTATGGGAAAAGAGCTCAATGTTCCGGCTCTAGCTGCGATCATGACTTTGATCGGTTTTTCATTGAACGACACCATTGTGGTTTTTGATAGAATTCGTGAAACAGTGGGGAACTATTACGACAAAGGTTGGCCTTTTATTATCAATAAAGCCATCAACGATATGTTAGGTCGAACGATCATTACATCAGGCACAGTTTTTACCTCTGCTTTATGTCTTTACATTTTTGCTGACGGAGCCGTGAAAGATATCGCTTTTGCATTAACTGTTGGTATCGTATTTGGTGTTTACTCATCCATTTACGTAGCAGCACCCATGATTATCGTGATTGATAAACTTCGTGGTTCTAAGCTTTCTCGCGCACAAAACGCATGAAGATTTGGAAAGCAAGAGATTCTAACGAATTAGATTCAGGGCCAGTCTTTCAAGACTGGCCTCGTCCGTTAAAAAGCTATTTTATTTCTCGTGGATTTCAAGATGATGACTCTTTAAATTCTTTTTTAAATGAAAATCTTCAATCTTTAAAAGATCCCTTACTGATTCATGGGATGAGTGAAGCTTGCCTTAGGCTTGAAAAAGCTTTTAGAAATAATGAAAAAATATGCATTTATGCCGACTTTGATTTAGACGGCACCAGTGGATGTGCCCTTCTTAAAAAAGGTTTAGAGGATTTAGGTTTTTTAAAATTAGTTCCCTATCAACCTAAAAGATTAAAAGACGGCTACGGATTTCACTCAAGAGTTGTGGATGAAATGCATGCTTTAGGTGTTGGTTTAATAATCACTTGTGACGTGGGAATCACAGCAAGCCTTGCTTGCACAAGGGCCAAAGAATTAGGTCTTGATGTGATTATCACTGATCATCACTTGCCTGCAGCTGAACTTCCTGAGGCTTTGATCATTGTGAATCCCAATCAAAAATGTGACTCATCGGGGTTGGGTTATTTAAGTGGAGCCGGTGTGGCGTTCACTTTAATGCGGGCTCTAAAAAGACACTTCACCAATCTCAATTTAGGAAAACATAAGTCACTCAATTTAAAAGAACTTCTGGATTGCTTCACGATAGCAACACTAACAGACATGGTTCCCTTAGTGGGTGATAACCGGGTGCTGATTCAAGTGGGCCTTAAAGCTTTAGCTGAAACAAAAAGGCCAGGGTTATCAGCACTTTTATCAGCCCTAGGGCTTGCAGATAAAGAACTCACAAGTTCTGATGTAGCGATCAGGTTCGCACCAAAACTCAATGCCTTATCTAGACTGGAAGGTGAACTTTTGCCATTGGATCTTTTTTTGATGACTGATTTTGAAAAAGCACAAAGTGTGATCACTCAAGTACTTAGTCAGAATCAAGAGCGGGTGAATTTACAGGCTGAAACATTAAAAGAGGCTTTAAAAATAATTGAAGATCAAAAAAATCACAGTTGTCACGTGGTGGTGTCAGACCAATTTCACCGAGGCATCATTGGTTTAATCGCAACCAGTTTAAGTCAACAAACACAAAAGCCCTGCTTTGTAGCAAGCCTTGATCCAGAAGAGAAAAAAATTGTCGGTAGCTGCAGGCGTCCTGATGGTTTCGAAATTTCTTTAGTGGAAGCCTTGACCAGTGTCTCTGGATGTTTGCTTCGCTTCGGAGGACATGCCCAGGCTGCAGGATTTGAGGCCAATGCTGATCAGGTGGAAAATTTAGCTCAAGGCCTGAATCATTTTTTTAACTCAGCTGAGCAAAAAATTTCAGAATTGGAATTTGACTCAAAAATCGAGTGGCAGGAAATCAATTGGGAATTGGTCAAATCTTTAAATAAACTAGAACCCTTTGGTGTGGGCTTTGATGCACCGGTGTTTCATTTGCAAAATGTGGATTTGAAGTCATTCAAAACTTTAAAAGGTGGTCACCTCAAATTTGAAGTGACAAGACCTCATTCTAATCAAACTTTAGCTTGTTTGCTATTTAGTCCAAGTCCTAGGCAAGCCGAAGTGATTGCCCACAGGGGATCACTGGATCTGCTTTTTCAAGTCCAGGTCAATGAATGGAAGGGCCGAGAAACGATACAGCTTTTGATTGAAGATGTGAAAGAAACACAAATTTTTAAATCTATTGAATTGGAAATGAACCTTTGAAATCGGTTGTACTTTTGTCTTCAGGGCTCGATTCCAGTGTGAATCTTTATGAGGCCCATCAGGCAGGATCTGTATTATTAGCTTTAACTTTTAATTACGGTCAAAAAGCTGTAAAAAAAGAAATCGAAAAATCAAAAGCTCTTTGTGAAAAGTTAAAAATCCCCCATGAAGTTTTGGATCTTTCTTTTTTTAAAAGCTTTCAGGGTTCAAGCCTTATTAATCAAAGCTTACACATTCCAGGGCAAAAGGAAGTGCAGATTGATGATTTATCGGCTTCACAAAAAACAGCAAAATCAGTGTGGGTGCCCAACCGAAATGGAATTTTTTTAAATATTGCGGCAGGCTTTGCTGAAAATTTAAAAGCGGATGTGGTGGTCCCTGGGTTTAACATCGAAGAAGCTTCGACATTTGCTGATAATTCAGAAGAATTTCTCAATTCTTTAGACAAAAGTTTTTCTTTTTCTACCAACAACGCAGTTAAAACAAAGTGCTTCACAACACGACTGAACAAGACTCAAATTGTAAAAAGAGCGATAGAGCTAAAAGTTCCTTTGTATGATTTATGGCCTTGTTATCATGATGATGAATCTTGGTGCGGTCAGTGTGAATCCTGTCAACGGGCCAAAAGGGCTTTTGAAGCTAACGGTCTTAACTTTATTAAGTAGGTCAAAATGCTAACAAAGTTTTATGATAAAAAATTAAATTATGATGGCTCACAGTTAAGACCTCTATTTAACTACCTTGATCATGGCTTGCTTGGGGATTCCTGTGTGGCTTTTATTGGTCAGTGTGATGTCAGCTTTGATCACATGGTGGACGGGGAAGACTTACTAGAAAAATCACAAATAAAAAGTGATGAAATGCTGCACTTTCTATTTGAAGTTTTTGATACGAATTTAATGTCCGGTGTTTTTTTACAAAGACTGTTCGCAAGTATCGTTCAGAACTTAATTTATAAAAAAACGGGGCAGCTTTTAGCTAGATCCGGTGATGATCTGTACCTGAATGATCAGAAGCTCTCGATCAGTATTGCCACTCGGTCGATAAATTCGGTGCTGGTGCATTTTGCGATGAATGTGACCAATGCAGGGACTCCGGTCAAAACCTTGTCACTGCAAGATTTGAAAATTGAGCCTATCAATTTTGCAAAGGAGCTTTTGCAGCTTGTATCAGCTGAGTATGTGGATATTAAAAAAGCGACCTATAAAGTAAAGTGCGTTTGAGTGTAGAAATTTGAGCATGATCTCACAGCGTTGAGAGGCTAGTTTCGAGCATCGTTATTGAGCACTCCAAATCGTTGCGGCTCACCGCGAACCTCATCTGCGCACTTAGAGAACGTATTTTGCAGGTTCCATCCTATTATTGATTTAATACAAAATATAGGAGCTCATTGTGCTTAAAACCGTTAAAACAGTCCTCACTTTGTCAGTTTTGGTCATGGTGTCTACTTCATTGGCAGAGAGCTCGGGTTTTTTAGATGCCCAAGGTAAAACTTTAACCGTCAATTCTCCTATCAAATTTTACATCGGAATCGATTCTATTCCCCGAGACAAATGGGAATCCATTGGCAAAGCAGTTGAGTTAGCCAATTACGAGCTAGGCGCCGAAAAAATTAAAATTGGCGGCATCTACATCAGTTCAAAACAAATAAAAGATGGAATTAATTCAATCACTTTCAGTAATGATTTTCAAGATGAGCAAGCATCCGAACAATCAAGATCATCAAGCTACTGGTCAAATGGTAAAATCAATGAAATTGATATTATTGTGAATACAAAAAACTTTGATTATTCGAATGATCAAATTGAATTAGTTGTGACCCTCAAAACGCAGTTCAAAAAAATCTTCGGCAAGTAAACTGGAGTACACCCCTTGATCTAGACAGAATGTTGTCCCTCTGTTAGCGTTCCTTGTATGAAAAAATACATATTAATATTTTCTTGGCTTTTGCTAACTTCTGGATGCGCGACGAAAATGCTTTCGTCAGAACCTTATGCTGTTGGCCTACGCTGGTATGAACGCGGCAATCTTGAGCTCGCGGAAAGCTATTGGAAGCCTTTGGTTGAAAACGGTGATTGCGATGCTCAGTTTCGTATGGGGCTTCTGTACGTTGATAAACCTGCGGCAACGAAAGCACTTTCAGATCAATACCGTGCTGAATCTTTAAAATTGATTAACCTTGCTGCCGCCCAAGGGCAACCAAAGGCTCTTATGGTCCTTGGGGAGCTGCATTGGCAAAGTCCAAAGGCAAAAATTAAGTGTCCCTTATGTAATATAAAAAAGGATCTGGAAATGGCCGGGGTCAATTATTCTTTGGCTGAGAAATTTGCAGTTTACGACTATGATCAGGCGGCTTTCAAAACAACTAAAGAACAAATTCTTGTAGAGCTAAACACCAAGCAAAAGAAAAAAGTGGATGCGGCTGTCGCTCAATGGATGGCTTCACCAAAACAATGCAAACCACGTAAGCTTCTATGAAAACCGAAGTGAAATACTGGCCAATATTTCAGTTTGACCGATTTGGCCAAAGCTAGTTGTTGATTCTGACGGCTCATATCGCAGTTTTTTAAGGTTTCAGCTTTTGTTTGTATTTTATTGTATCGCTATCCTTGGTTGGTTTTCCCTCGTCATTAAAAAGTGGGTCGAAAACAAAGAATTTAAGTTAAATGTTAATTTTGGCTATCGCTGATTGGGTTTCATATGAGTGAATATAATCAAGAACGGAAAATAAAATACACAGCCCCCACAAGGCAAAAACTTGCGTACAGATAATCCATCTTTAATGGAACTTTCATATACCAAAAGCTAAAGCCTGCAAAAACCACCATGGTGATGACCTCTTGGATGATTTTAAGCTGAGGTAAAGAAAATTTTTCTGAGCCTATGCGGTTAGCAGGAACTTGAAAGCAGTACTCAAAAAAAGCAATGCCCCAGCTGATCAGTATCACAAGCCAAAGCGCACTTGTTTTATGATTTTTTAAATGCCCGTACCAAGCAAAGGTCATAAACAAATTCGATATTATCAAAAGTCCTATGGCTGCTAATTGCGGCATGACCGACTACTCTTTTTTATGTTTGGTATGGCTATAAGCATGATTGCAAAGCAGAGATGCAATTCTTCGGTATTCGCTTAATAGATCCAAGTGGATAGAGCTTGTGTTGATGGAATCTTTCATGCCTCGGTTCAGTCTTGAGATATGAGCTTCCCTTAAAGAGATTTCAAGTTTAGCCAGTTCGCGTTTCAATTGAATGGCCTCTGAGCAAAGAACTTTATTTTGATAAGCGTTAATGGCAAGGCTTGCCGCTTTCGTAACCGCCGTGTGCATGGCTATAATATCTTTCCAACCTTCCGGCGAAAATTCTAAGTGCAAAGCATTTTTTTTGATGGCTAAAGTTGTGATGTTAATGTCGATGGCGTCTGCAGCCCGTTCAAGATCCGAGATAAACATGATCATACTTAAAATGTTTTGTTGAACGGCCACATTGGATTTATTAGCATGATCCAATAAAAACATTTTTGTTTCTCGGTATAAAAAATCCACTTTGTTATCGCGGTCCTTGATGGATTCCAAAAGGACGGGGTCTGATCCATCAAAAAGTTTAAGTGAATCATGAATCATGCTGGACACAATGTCAGCGGTTCGCATGATCTCGCGGTTCGCATAGGATGTGGCAAGTGCACTACTTTGATAATTATTAAGCTTTAAGTAATCCGTACCAAACTCATCTTGAGGACCTTTTGGAAACATCTTTTGAATGACTTCTGCTCCTTTACTAATAAAAGGAAAAAATAATATAGCTGAAATCACGTTAAAAATCAGATGAGCATTGGCGGTGATCCTGGCTGGTGTAGTATCAAAGCTCATGAGTAACTGAACGAAGCCCTGAGTGAAGGGATAAAAAATCAACACACTGAGGGTTTTATAAAAAAAGTGGGCCCAGGCTACTTGTTTACCAATGTAATTAGAGCCTGCTGCTGCAATCAGGGCTGTGGAAGTGGTTCCGATGTTGGCTCCGTAAACCCAAAGCATGGCATCTTCTACACGAATGGCCTGAGCCGAAGCTAGTGACATGGCAAGACCCACAGTCACAGCACTGGAGTGAACAAACGAGCAAAAAACAATGGAGATCATCAGTGAATAACCTGGATTATTTCTTAGGCTTTGAAAGAAATCAGCGAGCATAGGATTTTCAGAAAAATGTCTGGCGCTGTCGCCCATCATCTTCATTCCTAAAAGCAAAAGTGCAAAACCCATAAAGGCCAGGGCTGTGTTTTTGACTCCAGGTTTTTTAGTTTGAAAATAAATTAGAAAGGCGAGAGCAAAAATCGGTAGAGCCAATTCAGAAATGTTAAGAGAAATCAATTGCACAGTGATGGTTGTGCCAATGGCAGTCCCAATAATCACACCCATCACTTGCTTCAGATTAATGACCTTGGCAGATCCCAAACCTACAAGCATGGATGTGACAGCCCCTGAACTTTGTAAAAGGGTTGTTAATGAAATCCCCACAACCACAGACAAAAAATTATTATCAGAGATTTTTGTCATCAATTGGGTGATGCGGTTAGCAAGTAATTTTTCGATGGACTGGCTGGCAAGACCCATTCCGTAGTGAAAAAAAGCAATGCCTGCGATCAGTATAATAAAAAAGGAATTTCCTGCATCAATCATAACACTGTCAGGCTACACCTTTTTATTTTTAAAAGCGAGGGTCAAAACATAAAGTCCTACACTAATAAGAAAGGGGATCACAAATCCCCAGTAAGCAAATTTCACAAACAAGTAGCCAGAAACCACAGACCCCAAAGTAAATGAAAAAATGATTCCGGCCCTCATGAGGTTGGCTTTAATTTCTAATTTTTTTTGCTCAGTTTTTTCTTTCAGGCTGAAAAGTCTTGAAAGACCTATACCTAAATCCGTTGTCAGGCCCGTTAAGTGACTGGTTCTGACGATGGCTCCGTAAGCCGAGGTCACAGTGGCGTTTTGTAAACCACAGCTTAAACAAAGGAGAGCCAGTAAATAATAATCCTTATCCATATTCACGCTCATGCCGAACTTACCAAAAACGTGACTGGCTCCAAGGGCTAAAATGGTAGCTGTTAAAAAACTAAGCAGTAAAAAAACCAGATCAAAGCGTGGGGATTCGCCCCTTTGAACTTTTGCATCAATCAAAAATCCAGAGATAAAACTTCCTAAAAGAAAAAACAAAGGCACCGTTAAAAATCCTAGGGCTTGGCGAAATCGACCCATGGCGAGTTCAGCAGCAAAAAGAGTGGAAAATCCCGTCACGTGACTGACAAATTTAAAACACGCTAAAAACCCACCAATATTCAGACTTCCTGCTTGAAAGGCCAGGGTATTCCAGAGAATAATTTTAGTTGTTGTCGGCTGAGAAATCACAACTCTCATTTTGCGCTTTTAATCACTCGATTGAGGAGTCCAGATTCATGATTCAAGTCGTAGCGGGAGCTCTTGTTTATGGTGAATATGTTTTAGTGGCAAAAAGACCCGAGAGCCAAAAATGGGGAGACTCGGCCTGGGAATTTCCTGGTGGTAAAGTGGAGCAAGGTGAGACCACAAGCCAGGCCTTGATAAGAGAAATCTTTGAGGAGCTGGAGATCCACCTCACTGGACCTCTTATGTTTCTAATGCTTAAGGAATCCTTGCCATACGGGATTCATCTTTTTGTGACGGAAGTTCAAGACCAAAGGTGGAGTAAAAAAAGCCATGAGGAAATACAGTGGATTCATTGGAAGAAGCTGGATCAGGTCCCATTCTTAAAATCCAATGTGGACTTCATTGCACCTTTACAGGATTGGTTCAAAAAAAAGGGTTTCAAGTAGACCCCATCCTGTATTTCAGACTATCCTTATTATAGTTTGAGCCAGCTTGATGTTTTTTTATTTCCTTTGGTTAATGTGTGTTTGTTCCCAGGAACAACAAAACCCCTTAATATTTTCGAACCCCGATACGTACAGATGGTTCGAGATTCCATCACTCAAAATATTCCCATCGCTTTGGGCTTTATTGATAATATTGAAAATGTAAAACCTCATTTGGCCGGGGAAAAACTATCCTACGTCAGAGAAATCGCTGGCTACGGTTATGCCAGGATCGTTCAAGAAAGACTAAATGGAACTTTGCTGGTCTTTATTCAGGCGGAAGGCAAAGTCAAATTAGGAAATTTAAAATCATCGCAGACCAGTTATCTGATTTTAGAGGCAGAAAAAAAGCCTGAGAATCACGAATTGCACGAAAAAAGTTTGCAGTGGGTGGGATTGCTTAATCAAATTTTAGCAAGATGGATTCATAACCACATTCCTGATCAAGAGCAGAAGCAGATGTTTTTATCAGGCCTTGTGGGCCCTCAAGAAATTGTGGGAGCTTTTGCGACATACCTGATTAAAGATTACGATATCCAGCAAATGGTGCTTGAGATGGACGATTTGAATGACAAAATAAAAGTGCTTTACCGTTTGGTGGAAAGTAACGAAGTCATCACGTAACTGGTTAATAAAATCCACAGAAGCTGCGCCATAATTAAATGCACAAGCTTCATCCATACCGGGCTTAGGCTAATCAATGTCAAAGCTCCAAAGCCTAATGCGGCAACAAAAAAAGCGGCTAAATATTGGCTACTTTTTTTGACCTTTGGGTCTTGGGTTTCTTCAGATTGATTCCAAAAAAAGTAAGACCAATAAATACAAAATCCTGTGGCTAACAGTGGATGAAGAATTCTGAGTTTTAATATCCAAGGGCTATCCGAGCTGAAATCATCAGCTAAACCTTGTAGTAAATCTGTGCTTGGAAAAAGTGTGTTTGATAAAGCAGCCCAGGCACCGGTGGCAGGTATAAAAATAAATAAAAACAAAAGGCCTCTGTGAAGAAAAAGTTTTTTTAAATCCCATTGATAAATAGGATCTTTTGCTGTCACCCAAGCAAGAGCCACAGTGGATCCCACCAGTAGTAGACTATTGATCTGATGCAGGGTCATCACCACCAGCCTAAAAATAGTGGCATTTTCACCCACAAGTCCTTTTAGCACGAGGGCTGCACCCAATGCCGCTTCGATGATCATAAGAATCAAAGTGGAAAAACCAAAAACACGCTGTAGTGTCTTGGTAGGGAAGAACTTTTGATTCAAATAAAAAAGATGAATCACCACAAGGCCATAGATCCCTGAGGTCAGCCTGTGAAAATACTCAATCCAAGTTTTAGCTTCTGCATCCTTTGGGAAAAGCACTCCGTCACACAGGGGCCAACTTTTTCCGCAGCCATCACCAGAGTGTGAAATTCGGACCCAAGCTCCCCACACAATAACAAACAGGGTGTAGTAAACCAGCACCCAAGCGTAGGTAGAGAGTTTTTTTTGCGAGATCACTTTTTTGAATCTTTCACAAGATACTTCATGATCATGGGGCCTGCTTCAAATTTTGCACCCAAAACAGAGAGGAAAATAAAAACTCCTGCTGTTTTTCTATCTAAGAAAACAATTTCCCGAGGCGGAGTTCGAAGGGGAAATTCTTTGATGATTCGAATGGCAATTTGCGTGATTCGTTTAGGAAGATCGGTGTTTTTCCAATCATAGGCGGATGGGCCAAAGGGTTCAACGGTTTGAAAACAAAAATCTCTGAAGATTTGAATTAATTTTTCATCATCTTCTTTTCTGATGAAACCAAGTTTAAAAGAAGCCTCTTCGAAGTCAGGACTTTTAAGAATAGCACCGCGGATCATGCTGGCATAATTATTCATAAATTCTGCATCAAATTTTTTCGTGGCCCCGAAATCAAACAGCACGATTTTATCATGCCCCATGGGATCCATCCGCAGGCGATAGTTTCCTAAGTGAGGATCTGTTTGAATCAAATGCCATTCAAAAAGCTCTTTAAAATAAAGATCTAAGAAGTTTTGTGCAATTTTATTTCTTCGCTCTTGGCTGAGGCTTTGAATGATAGGATCATCAGCCCTGAGGCCACGCTCGAAACTTAAAACGATGACTTTTTTTGTACAAAACTGCGGAAAAACTTTTGGCACAATATATCTGGAATCTGAATTGAGATGGCTGCGGTAAAGTTCCATCAATTCCACTTCTCGGGTGTAATCCATTTCTTGAGACAGCATTTCTTTCATTTCTTGCATTAAAGGATCAAGATCTAAATTTTTAGGCAAAGCCTCGATCATCACTAAAAATTTCTTCAATGCTTTAAGATCAGATTCGATGGCTTGATCCACACCTGGGTATTGAATTTTAACAATCACAATTTCTTGAGTGGCTTTAATCTTAGCCCTATGAACTTGCCCCATGGACGCAGAGGCCAGTGGTTCGGTTTCGATTTCCAATTGAGCCCACTGCTCGGGGGTCCATTCTTTTTTTAAGATGGCCTGCATCTGTTCCCAACCCAGTGGGGGAGATTCATTTTGTAAAGTTTTAAGAACGGCATTCACTTCAGGTGGGAAAAAATATTCGCCGTAAACAGAAAGCATCTGTCCCGCCTTCATCAGACTGCCTTTGAGTTCTCCCACTTCAGTGGAAAAATTTTTGGCTTGATTCATGATGAAAGACTGCCAACTGATGTCTTGAGCCGCTTTACTTTTAACAAGGCCTGTGACTTTTTGAGTCGCAAATCCTGCACCGGCCTGGGCTGTTAATTTTGCTAATGTCAGACCTCGGGAAAAAATCCCAGTTTTAATTTTTGTGAGTTTTTTGTTCGAATTGCTATTTGACATTGCCGCCTGTACTTCTTGTGTGAAAAGATTTAAACATATCCTATGGCAAAGTCAAAACACTCTCTCTTTTGGTTCCGTCGAGATCTCCGATTCGAGGATAATCGTGGCCTTACAGAGGCCCTCAAGTCAAATGACACAATCATTCCCATTTTTATTTTTGATTCTATGATTTTAGAGCGTCTGAAAAGCCCCACTGATTTAAGGGTTCAGTTTCTTCATCAAACCATTGCCGAAATGAAGAAAAAGCTGAATGACCTAGGAAGTGATCTTTTGGTGTTCCATGGTAAGCCTCTTGAAATTCTAGAATCCCTTCACAAAGAATATCAGCTGAATCAAATCTTCACCAATCACGATTATGAACCTTACCCACAGAAGCGGGATGCTGATGTGCAAGCCTGGGCCAAATCCAGCCAAATTGAGTTTCACACTTTCAAGGACCAAGTGATTTTTGAAAAATCTGAAGTTTTGACCGATCAAAAAAAACCCTACACAGTGTATACGCCTTACAAGAAAAAATGGCTTGCACAGTTGAACAGTGAAAGTTTTAAAAGCTTCGAATCCGAAAAATTAACCAGTCAATTTTTTAAGTCAGCAAAGCCACAAAAGCTAATCACCATGGAAAGCATCGGATTTAAAGAAACAGAATTTACATATCCCGGCCAGGATGTATCCACTTCTACTTTAAAAAACTATGCAGACGATCGTAATTTTCCTTATCTGGAAAAAGGCACCAGTCACTTGGGACTTCATTTAAGGTTTGGAACTTTATCCATTCGAAAGATGGCAGCACTTGCACAAAAAAATTCAGATATTTGGTTGTCAGAACTGATTTGGCGAGAATTTTTCATGCAAATACTTTGGCATTTTCCTAAAGTCACCAACTCTAGCTTCCGGCCGGCTTTTGAAAAAGTCGCTTGGCGAGATGATAAAGAAGATTTTAAAAAGTGGTGTGATGGCAAAACTGGCTATCCACTGGTGGATGCAGGAATGCGAGAGCTGAATCAAACGGGGTATATGCATAACCGAGTGCGCATGGTGACAGCTTCTTTTTTAACAAAGCATTTACTGATGCATTGGTTTAAAGGTGAACGTTATTTTGCAAGCCTACTGCTTGATTACGAGCTTTCTGCTAACAATGGAAACTGGCAATGGGCGGCAGGAACGGGTTGTGATGCAGCTCCTTATTTTAGAATTTTTAACCCAGAAACTCAGCTTGAAAAATTTGACCCTGATTTAAAATATGTAAAAAAATGGGTTCCCGAGTTTGGAACATCAGCTTATCCAAAACCCATGATTGATCACAAAGAAGCCCGGGACCGATGTCTCAAAGCCTTTGATCTGGCACTGAAGGGAAAAACAGACACATGAGAATTTTACTAACGGGGGCCACGGGGCTTATTGGATCCAAGCTTGGACTTAAACTTGTACAAAATGGTCATGAAGTTTTAGTTGTCTCAAGAAATAAAAAAAAGGCCCAGTATCAGTTGGCCTTTCCCTGTGAAGTGATCGAAGGGGATTTAATGAAATCTCCACTGCCACTTTCGGAAAAAAAAGTGGACGCTGTCATCCACTTATTAGGCGAGGGTGTCGCCGACAAGAAGTGGTCCGATGAGCAAAAAAATTTAATTTTAAAGTCGCGAACAGAATCAACAAAAAATCTGATTCGGTCCTTCAAAGTTGTGCCAGAAGTGTGGATTCAAGCCTCGGCCATAGGAATTTATGGAAGCCGAGAAAATTTAGAATTGAATGAAGACAGCACTTTGGGTTCAGGTTTTTTGGCCGATGTTTGTAAAAAATGGGAAGCTGCCGCTGATGAAAGTGGGGCTAAAAGAATTGTGAAAGCAAGACTTGGAATCGTGTTAGCTTCTCAAGGCGGAGCATTGGAAAAAATGCTGTTCCCTTTTCGTGCAGGTGTGGGTGGTGCTTTAGCCAGCGGTCAGCAATGGATGAGCTGGATTCATCTGGATGATGCGGTTCAATTGTTTATCAGTTGCCTGGATGACTCTAGTCAATCGGGGGTCATTAATTTCACAAGCCCAGGGCCTGAAACCAACCGTGAATTTTCAAAAAAATTAGCCAAAGCTTTAGGGCGTCCCTTTGGTCCGTCGGTGCCAACTTTAGCGATGCAGGCTTTGTTTGGTGAAATGTCTGAAGTTTTATTAGGCTCTCAAAAAGTACTTTCTAAAAAAACTTTGAAATTTAAATTTCAATACCCGGATTTGAATTCTGCTTTTGAAGAAATTTTTCAAAAACCAATCGACAGGATCATCTCGCAGCAATTTTTGCAGGCTAGGTCCGAGGATGTCGCAAAATCTTTAAAAACCGATGAAAAACTAAAAATTTCTGGCTTGGATGTCAATTGGTCAACAGGTGTGGAAGCACTAGGTGGTGGCACTTTGGTGACCCATAAAATTCATTATGATTTTCCCTTGGGATATCTAGGATGGCTGGCCACTGGTGCGTTAGCTAAAAAAAGACTGCTTCGTGCCATTGACCTTCGTCGAGCAGAGCTAGCCGAAAAATGGAAAAGCCCTTAGCATGTTGAGATGGATTTACCAATCGTAGCTGAAATTCGGGGCCGAGACCGTTTGGAAGTAACCAGTCTGAAGCCCTTTAATATGAAAATCATCGGCTGCGAGCAGCTTTTTAATGATCTTAAAGAATTCAAAAATCAATATGGTTCTGATTTAAGTCTGTGGCCACTACCGAAAGGACGAAGTCATACTCAATTGTTAATTAAAGAACTGATTTTAAAATTAAAAGATCAGTGGAAACATGTGTATGATCACGAAGAAGTTTGTCACTGCCGTAACGTAAGTCTTGAATCCGTCGAGCAGGCTTTGTTTTTAGGAGCTGAAACAAGTGAGATGATTTCCAAATGGACCATGAGTTCTTCTGCTTGTGGAACCTGCAGGCCGGATGTGGAAAAGATCATCGAGTTTCGTTTAAAAGTTTAATTTACTTTTTGATTATCAAAAAATTCGATTTTTCCATTTTGACTGTCGTAAGTGACTTCAATGGGTTGGCAACAGACTTCACAATCTTCGATATAGGTCTGAGTTCCATCGACAGTTGTATCAAGAATAAAAGAAATTCTTTGAAAACAGTAGGGGCATTTAAAGCGTTTTTCTATGGATTCCATGGACTTATTATAAATGAGTTTTAAGCCAATCCAATAAATTTTTATAAAGTGTTTGGACTGACACATTTTCTAAAGTGGCACCAGCAGCAAACAAATGTCCACCACCCTGCCAACTTTCAGCAAGACTCAAAACTTCGTGCCGACCTTTGGATCTGAGACTGATTTTTAATTTATTTTTTGATTCTTCTCGGATCAAAACTGCAATTTCCACATCCTCGACGTTCATCATCATATCGACCACATCCCGGGAAGCTTCTGGATCCATTCGGTGCTGAGTGAAATCTTCATATTTCAAATTTAAATAGGCCACTTTTCCGCTATGAAGATAATCAATTTCTGAAAGAGCTTTTGCTAGGAAGCGAAGTTTTTCAGGGCTTTGGTTGCCAAAAAGTTTTCTGTGAATTTCAGTGGGATCAAACTCATGCACCATAAGTTCAGCTGCAATTTGATGCGACCTTGGAGACTTTCGAATGAAGCGAAAAAGCTGAGTGTCAAAAGCAATGCTTGAGTACAAGCATTGTGCAATGTTGGCATCCATTTCTACTTTTAAAAATTGAATCAGATCAAAAGTCATCTCACCTGTTGAAGCGGCTTGAATATTAATCAATGATCCATGGCCGGGGTGGGGGCCATTTTCTAAAATAGGGTGATGGTCGATAAATAAAACTTCACCTGAGTTTTTAGCCCAAGAAGCCAAAGGTTCAATGCGTCTGGAATCATTGGTATCAAAAGCGATCAGTAAATCGCCAAGGTCTGGTTCCTTTTCTGGGTGAAAGACTTCAATGTCTTTGTAGCCAGGCAGAAAAGAGTATTTTTTAGGGATGTTATCCACACTTAAAAGGCGAACAGAAATATTTAATTTTTTCAGGCTATGGTAAAAGGCCAGCATGGCACCCACTCCGTCGCCATCACAATCTCTGTGAGTGGTCACTGTGACGCGCAGGGCTTTTTTTAATTTTTCGACGAGATATTCCAACTTCATTTTCCTTTGTAACTTAAAAATGATAACAGTCATTATGGCTCATGGCAGTGCCTTAATTGAAGTGACAAGACCTTGGCACTATTATACTCTGCATTATTGAGATTGTTTTTGAATATTGACCGACTTTTGAGGTGATTGATGACATCAGACAAACTTCCTATGACTGTAAAAGGTAAAGCATTACTAGACGCCGAACTCCGCAGGCTGATTCATGAAGAAAGACCTGCCGTTATACGTGCCATTGAAGAAGCTAGATCTCACGGTGATATCAGTGAAAACGCAGAATACGATGCAGCCAAAGATCGGCAAAGTATGATTGAAGGTCGCATTGGTGAAATTCAAGGAAAACTTTCTCAGGCTGAAGTGATTGACCCTTCCATGATCAAATCAGAAACAGTTGTTTTTGGAGCCACTGTTTATTTAATTGATTTGGAAAACGACGAAAAAACTCACTATCAAATTGTGGGGCTAGATGAAGCTGACGTTAAAAAAAGTCTGATATCCATTCTTTCTCCGATGGCTCGCGCTTTGATCGGAAAACGAAAAGGTGACAACGTTGTTGTACAAAGCCCAAAGGGTGACCGTGAGTACGAGATCATCTCCTTTGAATTTAAGTAATGAGTCTTAAGAAATATAAAAAAACAAATAACGACCAGCTCGTAACGGACCAGTCCGGTCGTTTTATTTTTTTTATGGGACTTCTCATTTCTCTCACTCTTGGTTTTACAATTCGGGGGCTTACCAGTTCCAAAGGTGTTCATCAAAAACTTCAAGAGGCCACAAAGGCCTTAGGCAAAACCACCACTATTAGCTGGTCCCAGGCTCAGTTTTCTTTTCGTAATGGAATATTAATTCCCCAATTGGCCGTAAAAGTACAAAACGTAAAAGTGGTTTCTGAGGATCCATGCTGGGGTAAGCCCTTGATTTATGCAAAAGAAGTTGAGCTTCCTTTGTCCTTATCAAATTGGATCAGTCAGGGTCAGCCTTTGCAATCGCTTGTTATTAAGGAAAGTTTTCTTGAATTTCGCTCTTTGATTCAGTGTGATTCCAAAGATTTAACATCAGAGGTCTTGCCAGAAGTGCAGGCTTCGAAATCAGTGCGCATGAAATCAAAAGCAGAAGGGGTGTCAAGACCTCCTTTGGTGCTAAAAGATTTCCGCTTCGAAGGGGTTAAAATTCGTAATCCCCAGTGGATATTAACAGATTGGAATATTAAAAATATAAGACTTCAAGTTCAAGAAAACCAACCTTGGTATGTCACTTTAACTTCTAATTTTGCTATCCCTGAAACAGATGGGGTGGACTCTGATGTTAATCTTAAAATTGTATATAAAGAATTTCCAGAGTCTTTTTTGGATGTTTCCCTTAAAGGTAATTGGCGAGAGGGAAGTTTTGATATCAATGGTGATTGGCAAAAATCGAATCAATCCTGGAATCTAAAAACTCAATTTAATAATTTTCCTTTTCAGTTTTTAAAGATTTTGGCAAATAAAACTAAAACACCTTGGAATTGGCCTGATCGACCCATGTGGTTTTCTTTTATCAGTGAAAGCTCAAATAAAAGCTTAAGCTGGAAAAGTTCAAAGCATTTACTGCGAAACATTATTATTGAAGGTGACCTTGGAGAGTTAAAAACTCCAGATATGCGAATTGAAAGTTTACAACCCTTTCAAGTGGCCCCCTTTGTTTTTAATATTGAACAGGTGGATTTGGAAACTTCTTTTAGACCCTTATTTAAAAACATCAAAGAAATAAAAAATTTAGGAAATTTAACGGGCCAGGGTGAGTGGATTTCACAAAATGAGCTGAGGTTTCGTGGCGATTGGACCAACAGTCAGTGGTCATTAAAAAATGAACTCAATTTTATTTCAGACTTCATAATTCAACAATCCACCGTCCAAGCACAACTCGTACAAGGTCAATGGACCATGAGTGTTCTTAATCCAGAACTCAATGGGCAAAATTTATTTGGAGATCTGGTTTTAAAGGGCCCACAAAATCTAAAAACGGGAACATTAAGCAGTCAATTACGTTCTGAGAAATGGCCTTTTAGTTTTGAAAATGATCAGACTGTCATCAATTCTCAGAATTTTAAATTAACTCAGAAAATGAAGTGGGATAAAAGTACATTGTCTCATCAGTTAAGCCTTAACTTCACTTCTCTAGAATCGGAAAATGCTAATTTTGAAAACATCAATTTTGATATTTTAAAAAATTCAGACGGCTATGAAATCAAATCCCAAGCTGAAAAGTTTGTTTTAAAAAAAGTTGTAAATCCTGAATTTCAAAAGATTGAGGCCTTCAATTCTTTGCCACTTCCGATGGGTTACTCGACTTTGCAAGCCAAGTTTGATAGTGAAAAAAACTTATTAAGTTGGAATTTGAATTTGCCTCTGGTTAATTCCTCTGGGAAATTGGAAAAAGAATCGGGATCCTTAAAGGGCCAAGTTAATACAAAAAATGGAAAATTGGGAGTCAGTGGATCCCTCGATTCATTGCAAATCAGATAAGTCTTAAAGACTTGTGTCTTCCATTTCTTGAACCTCTACGATTTCAGCTTCCACCATGGCTTCTTCACTTTTTTGGCTCTCTGCTTTTTTTAACTTGATGGTAGGCTGTGCCGTATCCTGGGCCTTAGCCATAGCATCTTTGTTAGCCATAGCATCTTTGTTAGCCATAGCATCTTTGCTGGAAGAGTCTTTTTTTGAAAGATCTTTAATTTTTTGATCATACTCATTTTTTAGCTCTATAAGCCTGGCCTGGTACTCTTTTCTTAAATTTTCGATTTGCTGAGATTTCTTAACCGTTACACAGGATTGGTAAGACTTTAATGCCACTTCTTTTGCGCTCGTTCGGCATTGATTTTCCATGGCTTCAGGTAAATTTTGTGCCATCAAAGAAATCGAAAATAAGAAAGTCATAAATAATAAGTTCATAGCGGATCTCCTTGAAATGGATTTTGCAATCAAAGTGAAAATTATATTCCAGACTGGCAATATAATCGATTTTTGCCGTTAGATCGATCCACCCTATAAATAAGAAAAAAGTGAGCAATAAATTGTCACTTAAAGAGTCAAAAGGAATTGAATGAGGTCTCGTCTGTCTTCAGCTGACAAAAGATTTTTGCCATCTTTAATAAATATTTTTTTATCATGACCCATTTTGCCAAGCCCTGGTTTTTGCGATCTATAATAAAGCTCATCCTTTTTCCAGTGCTGAGGTGCTTGGTCAGCCGAGGGATAGCCACCACATTTTAAATCATAATCTGTTTTTATATTTTCTGCGGGCCCCGCAAAATAATTGGTAGGTCTTTCTGATGACGGACTTAAAACTGCACACAGGTTGGGCATGGAATTGTTATGCATATAAGGATACCGGGCCCAGATTCCCACAAGCGGTGGTGGTACGTATCCCTCTTGAGTTTGAATGCGGATGCCATATTTTTTTGATAGTTCAAGGTCATTAAGTTTTTCTAAACTTTGCATCATTTGATAGCGCCAGGGATCCGTTCCCACATTTTTAACAGAGGTTTTTTCGGGGTATCTGACAGCGTAATTTTGAATTTGAATTTTCCACGCGGAGTTTTGAAACTCGGGCCGAGACCAGTTTTTTTCAAATTCGCCGTGGCATTTTGCACAAAGATTCTTGTAAAGGATCTCGCCTTTTAAGGCTTGAGTTTTTGAGATTTGATCTTCATCAATGAAATCCTCAATCCTTGGGGGTTGGGACGCGTAGACAGCGGTGGTTAATTCTTGGATCACTTTTTGATTCTCAACAAGCCACTGATCTAAAACTCTAAGATCTGTACCGCGCCCAATTTCATTCCATAATAAATTAGTGATGATGGGATTACCTGACACCACAGAGCCATCCAGAAGCCAGCGATTTTTATACTTTACGTTCCACCACACCGCAGGCTTACTATCGCCTGGGAAAACTTCTAAAGCGTCAGATCTTGGGTACTTTTCATAGAATTCACTTTTATCAGCCCAAGGATTATTTTCTCTTTTGTTTAATGATAAAGCCACTTGAGCCAAGGATGTATCTAGGCCCAGTTGCAAGGGCATCTTAAGGCCTACTGAATTTAAATTTTTTGCTGATTGATTGAGCATCTCGACACTTTTTGAATCCTGACTTGCCAGTTTTTCAGCCCAGTGAGGGTTATAAAATCGTGCCGCTTTTTGACCACGAATAAAAAAATGATTAGCCCTGGGAAAGCGATTACTGAGGCCCATGATCACTTTTCCGAAGAAGGGACTGGCGTGGCACATGGCACAGCTAACAGTAAATCCTGTTACTCCGTCTCTTTGAATTCGGCTGTAACCAATGAAGTCGAGCTGTGGATTGATATTGTCAGGCTGAAACCACAGAGGATTGTTTTTGACAGCTTCATAACTCGATAAACCTAGCCATTGAAACAGAGAGCGCATAACAGGTAGGCCCAAGACTTTCGTTATCGATTTCTCGGGTAGCAAAATTCCTGTGATCTCAACCGGGTATTGTTGGGCATGGATCATACCCTTTTTTTGATATTGTGTGAGCTCGTCCGGATCCAGTTGGTAAGGGTTGCTGATTCCATTAACGGGATAGGAAGTCCCTTCCATCCAAAGGTTTTTTGGAGTTTCGGCTCGAAGGATTGTTGTGACCATAAAAACAAGGCCGAAGGTCAGATTTCGGATGAGTGTCCGGAATTCGGATATGCGCGGGGCAGTAACGTGCCTGGTACCCCTAGCGTTTGATGCTTTTTGGATCCACTGCACTTTGTAACCCATCGCCCATAAAGTTAAAGCTGACCACTGTAAGCAGAATCATAAGACCTGGTAAAATGGTCAGCCATACGTTTTTGTAAATCACTTCTTGAGCGTTGGTGAGCATGTTTCCCCAGCTGGCCATGGGAGGCATAATTCCTAAACCTAAGAACGAAAGGGCGGCTTCAAAAATAATACTGCTGCCAACACCTAATGTGAGTGACACAAGCATGGGACCCACAACGTTGGGGAACAGATGTCTAAAAATAATCGTATGATCCTGGCAACCCAAAGTGCGAGCAGCCAAAATAAATTCACGCTCTTTGAGCGATAAAATACTGCCACGAACAAGTCTTGCCACTGTCATCCAAGAAAACAAACAAATGATCAAAACCATTTTGATAATGCTTTCGTAGCCTGAGCCCACAAAGTCCGCAAGGACAGGTACCTTTTGTAAATCGACGGCTGCGATCACGATCATCACTGGGATTAATGGTAAGGATAGCAAAGCATCTGTTAGACGCATTAGAAGTGAATCAATCCAACCACCATAAAAACCTGCCAGGCTTCCGATCAAAAGACCAATTAATGCCGCCACCACGGTGGATAAAATTCCTACACCAATGGAAACACGGGCACCGTAAATCAAGCGAATAAAAACATCACGGCCCACTTCATCGGTGCCAAAGGGGTGAAATTTTTTAAAATCACTGAGCATTTGATTAAAAGAGGAAGGCACCGTTTCGATTTGTTTTAAAATTTCTTGGCCTTCTTCCTTAGGCATCAATGCGAGTTCGTAAAGCGCATCTTCTTCAGAGACAGAGAGTAAATTTTTTCCTACGATTTCAGCTTGCAGCTGAGCCGCGACTTCCGTGTTTTGATTGATCCAATTTTCAACGGCTGTTTCTTTTTCAGAGGATCCCACTTCTGAATAAGTAAAGGGTAGCAAGTAGCGGCCACTGACATTTTGTCTGTGGGGATGAAGACCTGAGGCATAGGAAATGAGATCAGCAAACAGAGCCATAAGAATAAAAAAGAGAATAATAACTACGCCTGCAACAGCCATTTTATGTTCACTGAATTGAGTCAGGATCATTTTCCAAAGGGGCTGAGCTTGCTCCATGCTTTGAATATTTTGTTGGTCTTGTGTTTGTTGATTCATTTTATTTCAAGCCCCTAAAAGTTATTGATAAGAAATTCGTGGATCGACAAAGCCGTAAAGAATATCAGCAATTAAATTCATCAGTAAAACCATGCTGACCGAAATAATAAAGGACACCATGGCCACATTAAAATCATTTCCCATAATGGAGTCGTAAACTAATTTTCCCACACCCTGGTAGGCAAAAACAGTTTCAGTGAGTAGTGCTCCAGAGAAAACACTGGAAAGGCTAAGAGCAATGATTGTGATAATGGGAATCAAAGCATTTCTAAAAGCATGCTTCCAGATAACCACATGATAACTTAAGCCTTTGGCCTTCGCTGTTCTGACGTAATCCTGCCTTAATACATCAAGCATCGAGCCACGAGCGTATCTCACGAAGCTTCCGATGGACTGAAGACTTAAAGACAGAACAGGAAGGATTAAATATTTCGCTCGGTCTAAGATCCCAGCCAAACCTGTGTTGTCAGCCCCGATGGTTTCTGTGCCTCCGGCTGGAAGCCAATTGAGTTGCACAGCAAAAATAATAATCAAAATTAAAGCCAGTAAAAAAGACGGCATGGAAATTCCAAAAAAAGTCAGCATACTGACAATAGAGTCCATGCGACTTCCCGGATTCAATGCGGTGTAAACCCCGATGGGAAGAGCCACTAAAATGGAAAAAGTAAGAGCTAGCATCGAGAGATAAAAAGTATTCCAAAGTCTGGGACCTAGAAGCTCACTGACAGGTACACGGTAGGTGCGGCTGTGACCCAAATCGCCAGAGGAAATCTGCGACACCCAGTTTAAATATCTTTTGTAAGCCGGCTGATCCAGACCGTAAAGGGATCTGAGTCTGGCCACGTCTTCAGAGGTGATTTTCGGATTAGAAGAAATCATTAATTCTACGGGATCACCAGGCATCAGCGTCATTAAATAAAAGCAAACATAAGAGAGTAAAATCACAACTCCTAGAGTTTGAATCAACCTTCTTAGTATGTATGTTGCCATTTATAGGTCTCCTCTAAAAAATTCTTAAAAGGTCCACTTCTCAATTTCATTGGTCTCTGAGTACTGGTGTCCTGTGGGTCGATAGTTTTTCAAACCAGGTGGAACCACTGAAACATCAGATCTGTAGTAAAGTGGAATAACTGGCACTTCTTCGGTGTAGGCTTTCAAGATTTGAATCGCAAGTTCCCGGCGCTTTTGGCTTGAAAATTCCGTGTCTAAATTCTCACAGGCCATATCCACAGTTTTGTTAGACCATCCTGGATAGTTCTGTCCGCTGAAGCCATTTTTTTCAGTGGGAATGTTTTTAGAAGACAGATTCACTTTGGGATTATTTTCTGGAGAGCTGACCCAAGCGTACATGGCCATGCCTTGAAATTTTCTTTTCTTTGTTGTCTCTGAGAAATAAACACGGGCAGGTTCGTTTTTAATATTGATCTCGATGCCAGCTTGTTTCCATTGTTCTTGTAAGTAGACCTGCACCAATTCTCTGGATTTGTTTCCCGCTGTCGTCATCAGGGTTAATGTTAGGCGTTTACCATTTTTAACACGTATACCATCGCTGCCTGGAACCCAGCCCGCTTCATCAAGAAGTCTTTGTGCTTCTCTGCGAGAATAGCGATAGATTTTTATCAGTTTGGGATCGTTGGTGTACCAAGGATCTTTAGGGAAAATAAGATGTTCAGCCACCGGTTGTTTACCTTCAAACAAGGCATTCACAAGTTCTTCACGGTTGATAGCATAAACCAAAGCTTGTCTAACTGCTTTATCTTTTAAGATGGGATTATCAAGATTCAAATCAATGTGTTCGTAGGTAATCGATGGAGTGAAAACCACATTAAAATTAAGATTTTCAGATTTAACTTTTTTTTCTAAATTAAGGGCTTGATCCATGGCTAGCATCCCAAGGGTGCCGATCATATCGATCTGCCCGGATCTGAGGTTCGCTTCCAAGGTCCCTGTATTAGGAATCAGCTTCACAATGACTTTTTGAATCTTAGGAGGCGTCCCTGACCAGTGAGTATTGGGACTTAAAGAGATATGATCACCCAGCTTCACTTCGGAAATTTTATAGGGACCATTGTAAAGGCCAGCAGTTGTGGGGCTTTTCACATACAAAGAATTTTTCTCGTAGCCTTCTTTTTTGTTAGAAAACTTATTAAAAATGGGTTCTTCCAAATGCTGGGGGAGTGGGAAAAATCGGCCCATATCATAAAAATCCCAGCGAGCTTTATCATAAGTGAATGTGCATTTTTTTGGAGTTTTAGGATCCCACTCAATTTTTTCTACTTTTGTGTAAACTTCTTTACTGCCAATGGAAACATTTGGAGACAGTGCTACTTTTCTTGAAAAGGCAAAATCCTTACAGGTCACAGGAACTCCGTCGCCCCATTTTGCGGATTCGATAATATCCCAGTAGACGACAATTTTTTTTGTGCCCTTGATATCTTTAATGACGGCTGTGCCTTTTTCTAGAGAGGGGATTTCTTTAGCTAGCTGAGGAATCCATTTCAAATCGGCGTCCAAAGTGGTCAGCGTTCTTCCCACCATGGCGTAGATGTAGGAAGTAGCGGACATGGTCATGATCATGGGATTGAGATTTTCAAATTCTTGGCTAATACCAATTTTAAGTTCTTGGTTTTTTGCATTGGCTAAAACTTGAGGAGAATTCAACAGAACGGCAATTAATGAAAGCAGGCAAAAGGTCCGCATGAGTTTTAGGTCTCCTTTAGGAAGCATGATTTTTGGTGAAGGGATCCAGCCGAGACTGCGCTTAGTTTGGGTGTTTCTGTCACACAGCGATCCATCTTGTAAGCACAGCGAGGATGAAAAGCACAACCCGTTGGCGGATTCAAAGGACTAGGGACTTCGCCAGAAAGCGATTTTTTCATCGTCTTTTTACCTTCGCCCACTGTGGGAATCGCTTGCAGAAGGGCTTGAGTATAAGGGTGTTTAGGATTTTGAAACAATTCATCACGAGTTCCAATTTCAACAATTTTTCCCAAATACATCACAGCCACGCGGTCACAGAAATATTCAATGACTGATAAATCGTGGGAAATAAACAGGTAAGTCAGTCCTCTTTGTTCTTGAAGATCTTTAAGAAGATTTAAAATTTGCGCCTGAATGGAAACATCCAAGGCACTGACAGGTTCATCACAAATAATCAAATCAGGCTTCAAAGCTAAAGCTCTTGCGATGCTGATTCTTTGGCGCTGACCACCCGAGAATTCATGGGGGTAGCGATTGATGTGAGAGGCCTTAAGCCCCACAGTTGTTAAAAGTTCTTGCACTTCTTTTTTTCGTTGTTCAAGTGTGCCGATATCATGAACGTCTAAGGGCTGCTGAAGAATTTGTCCCACGGTCATTCGCGGATCTAGTGATGCGAAGGGATCTTGAAAGATCATTTGAATATTACGTCTGGATTTTCGTAAATTATTGGAACTGAGTTTTAAAAAATCCTCGCCCTTGAAAGTGATTTCACCTTCAGTGGGTTCATAAAGACGAATTAAAGTTCTTCCCAAGGTGGACTTTCCGCAACCGGATTCACCGACCAGGCCCAGAGTTTCGCCTTTGAAAATTTCCAAATCGACTTTTTCAACGGCTTTCACTTGGCCTACGGTTCTTTGAAAAAACCCTTTTTTGACAGGAAAGTGTTTACTGACTTGATGAGCTGACAGCAGAGTTTCTTTTATCATTTTTGCACTCCGGGATGGTAGCAAGCCACAATGTGCTGGGGACTGACCTGAGTCACGGGTGGAGGAACGTCCCAACAAATTTGGGTGACCTTAGGGCAGCGATTAGCAAATGGACAACCCTTGGGAAATTCGTGGGGAGCGGGAACTGTGCCTTCGATGGTTTGAAGGCGCTTTGTGCGTTGACCTAATTTAGGTCGGGAGTTCATGAGTGCTGCTGTATAGGGATGCTGAGGGTTATTAAATAATTCTTGAGTGGGTGCACTTTCACAAACTTGCCCGCCGTACATAACTAAAACTCGGTCAGAAACTTCAGAGATCACACCCAAATCATGGGTGATGAATTGCACAGCCATATTAAACTTTTTTTGCAAAGTTTGGAAAAGTTCTAAAATTTGAGCCTGAATGGTCACATCCAAAGCTGTAGTGGGTTCATCAGCAATTAAAACTTTGGGATGACAGCTAAGGGCCATGGCAATCATGGCCCGTTGTCTCATGCCGCCTGAAAGTTGATGGGGGTAGTTACCGTATCTTTCTTCAGGGGAAGGAATTCCCACAAGGGATAACATTTCAATGGAGCGTTTGCGGGCTTCATCATTGGAAACTTTTTCGTGTCTTAATACTTGCTCGTCGATCTGTTGACCAATTGTAAGTACGGGGTTCAGTGCGGTCATAGGTTCTTGAAAAATCATTGCGATTTTTGCGCCCCGGACATCTTCCATTTGTGCCGTCGGGAGTTTCAAAAGATCTTGGCCGTCCAATAAAATTTGCCCGCCGGTGATTTTGCCAGGGTTGTCGATCAGCTGCATAACAGCCAAAGAGGTCACTGATTTTCCGCAGCCCGATTCACCTACAATACCTAAAGTTTCACCTGGGAATATTTCGTAGGATAAGCCTTTAACTGCGCGAAAAGGCCCGCTTTTAAGGAAAAAAGTCGTTTCGAGATTTTGTACTTTTAGAGTCGGAACTCGATTTTCCACGTGCTGCCAAAACCTTTCGTTAAATGAGAACCTCGTTGAATAGCGAAAAGCCGAAACAATTAACAGGTAAGATGCGTTGCGGCATTAGTGAATTTGATCCCAGGGATGAGCTTTTGCCATCATCTCAAGGGGATTATTTTTAAATCCAAGCAAAGCTCCCATGAGTTTTTCAGAGAGCTTTTTCTTTTTTTCGATTTTTAAAAATAAAATTTTATGGGTGGAAGATTTTTTTAACAAAATTTCCTGGCTAGTGCCAATTTCATCCACCAGTCCTAGTTCTAAAGCCTGAGTCCCGTACCAGTACTCACCGGTGGCTACTTTTTCAAAATCTAACTGAGGACGATATTTCTTAATGTGATTTTTAAAGAGCTCGTGGGTGGCTTCAAGCATTTCCTTAAACTTGGCTTCTTTTTCAGGGGTGATTTCCGCAAGCAAAGACACTGTGGTTTTGTGTTTGCCAGCCGTGTACTCATGGTAGTCCACATCATTTTTTTTCAATAGCCTGTGAAAGTTGGGCACCTGACTTAAGACTCCAATGGATCCCACAATGGCAAAGGGACTGCAGACAATTTTTTGTGCTGTACAAGCCATCATGTAGCCTCCGCTGGCACCGATTTGATCAAGGCTGACAGTTAGTGGAATGGATTGCTGACGAAGTCTAACAAGTTCAGCAGCGGCTAAGCCGTAGCCGTGGACAACGCCGCCGGGGCTATTCAGGATCAGCAGTACTTCATCTTGTGTTTTAGCCACACTAAGAACGGCTGTGATTTCATTTTTCAATGCTTCTGTTTGGCTGGCTTTAATATCGCCATCAAATTGCAAAACAAAAAGATTGGGCTTTGAAATTTCATCCGCTTTTTTGGATGATTTCTTTTCTTCTTTGCGGTGTTTTTTTAGATCTTTTTCAGACAGTGTGAAGCTGAGAAGGTGATCTTTTTGCGTGAAAAACTTTTCTGACCAGTTTTCAATTTTCAATTGATCAGGGCTTACCTTGCCATTCAGGCTGGCCCAGGTGATCAGTAAAATCACTGCAGCAAAGCCCAAAACGATCAAGCCAGTTTTAAGAGAGAAGGATAAAAGGTCTAAAAAAAATTGTGTCCATTCCATGGTGCAAACATCTAACCTAGTCCGAGACAGAGGTCGAGATCCTTTTCCCATTGAGCTGTTTATTTGTTATTCTCGAAACTGTGCGTCGTTGGGATTATTTCTTTTTTTTATTGAGTTTGAGTTTTTTGTCCCCAGCGTGGGCGAATCCTAACTCTCGTGGTGTGGAATCCCTTCATCCTGAAGTGGAACGAGTGCGAGGATTTCAAGAGTATTTAGCGCAAAAAAACAAAAGAAATTCGGATCAAGAACAAGGTATGAAAGAGCATCTGGATTTACTCGAGTCTCAGGCCAAGGAATTAGAGAGAGCGAGACTTGAGTATGCCAAGCAGAAAAAAAAGGAGCGACTTCCAGAGGAAACGGCTTCTTACCGAGATCACATCATCGAGAGACAATCGTTGAGAGCCGAGGATTCTACGGCTCGCCAAGAGTATTTACTAGAAAAAGCAGAAGAGCTCAGACTGTTAAAGGGCATAGGTTTAAACGGTATGACCGAATTGGGTTTACCAGAAAATCGGCCACGTTATGAACTTGAGAAACGAAGTCTTTACGGCGGGAAAGCCAGTTTTTCTAGGTCCAAGGAAGCCGATATGCCAGGAAGAAATTTCGGCAGACCTTCTAACCAATTCTCGCCTCCGCCGCCAGCACCCACTGAGCCCATGGACACCATGGAGCCACCGCCCTTTGATGATTTTCCACCACCTGTGTTTCCTGAAGCGGATAGTTTTGATTTACCACCGCCACCACAGATGGATGGGGGAGATGATTTCTTTCCACCTCCGCCACCGCCTCCAGAATTTGATGACGGTTTTAATTTTTAACGAAATAAGAATCTAAGGCGTGCCCAGTGATGCTTTTAAATTTTTTGCCAAAGTAAATGATCAGGGCAAAAAGAATCAGCATGCTAGGAATTAAAATAACCACAAAAGACCATTTCGTCATTTGCGCAATTTGATCATTTAAAATTTGTGACTGCACTTCTGCGGCGAGGCTAAGGTCAATGGGTGTAAAAATTTTGTAAGCCAAAAGAAAATTAAGAGTCGCACTTATAAGAAATGAAAATGAAAGATACTGAGTACTTTTTTTAACCAAATCATCAAACTGTTTCGCTTTATCAGTGGTGTCTAAGGCCTCCATCATTTTATCAATTTGAAAAGCCTGGGGGTTGAGTAAAAAAAGACCCAAAGCTGGTTTTTTAGTAAAACTTGAGGCCCAAACAAAAACTCCGATCAAAAGTGGGAAGGCCGCTTCTTTAAAAGCAAACCAAATTCCTGTTTTACCCAGCAGTGCAAAACCTCCGGTGAAAGCCACATTCAGTAATCCTAAAACGGAAATCCAGTTAATTTTTTTAGTTTTAATTAAATCATTCAGTCCGTAGGACAGAGGAAACAGCATGGCAATAATCAAAGCCTGAGTGGCGTTGACCTTTAAAAATTCAGTGCCTTTGCTTAGAATTAAAACAGGCAAAGCAATATTAAAAATAATATTCAGCCAGGGGTTTTCACGTTTTTGAGTGGAAAGAACTTTTTCCTGAGTGGTCATGGGGCTACTTTTCCTTTTATTGAGAGTCAATGAACTGATGGTGAAGATTTTGGATCACTTCCTGTGAGACAGAGTCAGAAACAAGGAAACAAAAATTATGCCGGCTGGCCCCTTGGCAGATCATGCGGATGTTGACCCCCGGTAAACTGCTGAAGGCTTTTTCTGCCAGGCCTGCGGTATGATTAATATTATTTCCAATTAAAGATATTAGGCTTAAGTTTTTTTCCACTTGAACTTCGGCAAATTCTGATAACTTTTGAATCACTTCAGTGGATAAAGTTTCTGTGGAATCAAGGGTCATGGCCACACTGATTTCGCTTGTGGTAACAGCATCCACGGAAATTTTGTGATCATGAAAGACTTGAAAGATTTGAAATAAAAACCCACTGGATTGCCACATCTGAGGAGTTGTGAGCGTGACCAGGCTTTGATTTTTCCTTAAAGCAAGAGCTCTGACCAAGGGTGAAGAATCAACAGATTTTTTAACCCAGGTGCCTGCTTGCTCGGGATTAAAGCTTGAGCCCACAAATACAGGAATATTTTTTCTTTGAGCCGGCATCAGCGTTGCTGGATGCAAAACTTTCGCACCAAAAGTGGCAAGCTCTGAGGCTTCAGTGAAAGAAATCTCAGAAAGCATCCTGGCCGTTTTACAAATTCGGGGGTCCGTTGTAGCAATGCCAGCCACATCCGTCCAAATTTCTAAAGTGTCAGCGCCAAGGCCTTCCGCAAAAAGGGCCGCTGAAAAATCACTGCCCCCACGGCCCAAGGTGGTGGTTTGATTTTCAATCGTGGAGCCAATAAAACCTTGAGTGACAAAAACGGTGGAACCCAGGCGGGGCTTAAGATTCGCCTCGCACAGTTTTTCAATTTCACTGAGTTTAGGACGGGCACGACCGAAATGATGATCAGTTTTAATCAATTTTCTGGCATCCAGAAGTTCTACTATCAGCGGGCTTTTTTCATTCAAATATTTTTGAGTCAAAGCTTCAGTGAATAAAACAGATGAAAGTCTTTCTCCTAGGCTGACCAATGCATCCGAGTTTCTTGCGGAATTATCTTTTAACAACTGTATACCTTGCGCCAAGCTTTGTAGTTCTTGAAGGAGCTGATCTAAAATAGCGAGTCTAGAAGAAGAAAGCCCCAGGTCACTTGCAATTTTTTTGTGCCGAGATTCAATGGTTGAAATCAGAGATTTGATTTTTTCATTGTCACCTTGAACACAGGCAAGCCCCAGTTCAAGAAGTTGGTTGGTCGTTCCTGAAGTGGCAGAGACAACCACCACAGAACTTTGTTTTTGATGGGCGACTTGGGCACAAAGAGCCATGGTCTTTGCATCGTTCATGGAAGTGCCACCAAATTTGGAAACGACAAGTTTTTTCATTGGAGCCATCATGCCAAGCCCTGACGGTGCAGGCAAGTGGGAATGCGAACTGTGGAATGCCCCTTGCAAACAAAGTTTATGAGCCTACGAGTTTGGCTGTAGAGGACTTGAAATGTTGAAATCTTATACAAAAGCTTTATTTGTGCTTATTTTAGGCCTTGCTTGTAGCCTGCCTGTCTATTCTCAAGGCAAAAAAGAAAGCCTTATTGCATCCGTGGGAGCCCAGCATAAGCTTGATCAGCAGCAGTGGAAGAATCATTTAAAAGACTTAAAAAGCAGAAATAACTTCAAGCCAAGTGAAGATACTTTAAGTCTATTCGGCCCTGGAACCAGTGGTGGGGGCAATAGTTTTGAAGCGGAGTTTCATTATTTAAGCGAACAATTGATTCGAGAAATCTTGAAGCTCAGTTTTGAGCCTACTATTTCACGATACTTAAATTTAGTTTACTTACGCCTAAAAAACGAGAGTTCCATTTACTTCACAGATAATAGACTGTTTTTGGAGCAAAAAGAAAAAATAGCTATTAATGATTTTGAAGAATTTGTGGTGCTTGTGAATAAAAAACTTTGGAACCAATCGACATTTTCACAGAAAAGGCAAATTATTGTGCACGAGTTACTGGGTTTAGCAAAAAGTCTAGATTCATCCATTGATGATTCGAGTTACGCCATCACCAATCAGATTTTTGAAAAACTAGAAAAACAAGCTCAAAAAAACTTTCTGCTTAACACTGATTATCCCGCTCGGTTTCAATCCCCGGAGCTTGAATCCAGTCGCTTCGAAGGGCAGCAGATTCAATATCAAATCAATGGTGAGAAAAACAAATGTGCAGATCCAGATTCGAAGATCTTATTAAGTCTCAAAAAAGTAGGATCCAAAATTGAAGTCATGTTTGAGATCTCTTGTCAATTAGCCAGTGGTCAGATGTTTGGACATATCGAAGGTAAAGATGGAGACACTGTATTAGACGTGACTTCAAAAAATATTTTAGAACTCAATGTTGATTATGGAAGCTTCATTGTGGGCTGGGTTTCAGGTCCTAATATGTTAATACGAACACCGTTTCAGTTGATGACGTTAACAAAAAAGTCTGACGGCACCTATGCTTTAAGATTGGAACTGAACAAAGCAAAAAATGAAATTTTTGAAACCACAGTTAAAGCCATTGTCGATTAGGTTAATTTATAAAAATCTAGATTCAAATTCACGATGACTTCGGGTTTCGAAGGCTCAGCCATTTTGGAAAATTTCCTAATCAAATTTCGAAGCTCGTCTTGAAAGTTCTCAAAATCTGATTGAGAAATAGATTGAATGACTGTGAAGTTAAGCCCTGGCCTATTTTTTTGTTCTGTGAATTGAGTAATGGCTTTGGTCCTCCACAGGCTGTGAAAGTGGGGGAGCAGCGGGGACTCTTGGGGCAAATGGTGGCCTCCCGATTTAAATTTGTAATGGGAGCCTTTTTTTTCCACAAGACTATGATAGACAAATTCATTAAGTGTAAAGAGTACGACAGAAATTTCCAAATTTAAGATTTTAGCTAAATCCTGAGCTGTCCATTGGCCTTCCAGGCTTGTTGCAATATGCAAAGCTGAACAGTACCAAGCAGAATAATAAAAATTAGCAAAATTTTGATCCAGCTGTTTTTCTCGGCCCACGGCTTTTTCAAGACGCTGGGATTGCTGTTTTATTGCTTCCATTTCAGATTTTAAGTGAGTGCGGTAATCACGATCATGGGCTCTGGCATGATCCACCATTAAAGCTAAATATTTTTTTTCTAAATCATGGCTTAGCAGTGACTGCCCGAGCTTAAAAGCTTGATCGGGGGTTAACTGCACAGGCCCAGTTAGGACTTGAGAAAAGTAAGAACGTTGGCACTGCATGACCTTGGCAAGCCTTGTGATCGCTCCGTGACCCTCTTCTTTGAGGCGCTCCGTTAACCAAAGCTTATAGTCTAAGTGTTTAAAAATATTTGAGCTTTTCATGCGTAATAAATTATAACATAAAAATGTAATAAGTAATAACATAAACTTAGCTATTTGCGTCAAAGTTGACTAAAACAAGGTCACTTCAACAACGAAAGGAAGTTTTTTATGAAAATCTCATTACAAATCGTCGTGGCCTCCCTATTAACATTTGTGGGCCCCACTTTAAGTGCAAACCCCTTAACAGCTTGCCCGGTGCTGGCAGGAGAATATCAAGACGGGGAAAACACGAAGACCATTTTTGAAACCCGTTCAGGCTCACGGTACTTGGTCACTCTAGGAGAAGGTGCTTTTGCAATGACCGTGGATGGTCAAATAAGATCCACACCCGGTGGAGAGGCTCAGTATCAAGCCTTATGCATGGATGGGGCGTTGCTTGTTAAGGTCAGCGCTGGCGGGCAGTCGGGATTGATGAAATATTACTTTAAAAATCCACAAACCTTGATTGAGGAAAATAGTGGTTTTGAAGAATCCACACGCATTTGGATAAGAAAATAAGATTTTGTTTTGATCACAAAGATTTTGAGGTGCCAATTAGGTACCTCAAAAAATCATTTGGACAATCAAGCACCGTTGCCACCTAGCCCAAAAATCGGTATTTAATACAGACAAGAAGAGGTTGATATGAATTGGCTAGAAAAAGTAAAAGCAGCGCGAGCTGAGGGCTCCTTCGATAAAGCAATGGCTGTTCTTAAAGCTGAATTGATAGCGAGCCCAGAAAATGCAGCTGTTCATTTGCAAATCGCTTGGACCCATGACCTTCTTGGTAAAGAATCGAATGCCATGCCGGCCTACGAAAAAGCATTAAGTATTGGCTTGCAAGGACAGGATTTGAAGGATGCCTATCTTGGGCTTGGAAGCACTTACCGAAATGTGGGTGAGTATGAAAAATCAAAGCAAATTTTTGAACGAGCGATCTCGGCTTTTCCTGAATTTAGACCCTTTCGTGTTTTTTTAAGTCTTACATTGCATAATTTAAAAGAGCACAGTCAGGCCATGGAAATTTTATTAAAGGAATTAGTTACGACAACATCGGATGAGTCCATTCAAAGCTATGAAAAAGCCTTGTTATTTTACTCTGACAAGCTTGATGAAAGATTTGATTAAGGTTTTACAAGTAAATCTTATTTACAAATAGACTTGGCTGGATATATTGTCCCAGTTCAAATTCAACAAAGGTCAATACATGAAATTCATTTTAGCACTTTCCCTCTGCCTTGCGTCTTTTTCTACGGCAGCACCGATTGCCAGCACCTCCAATTCAGTTGTTGGCCTTTGGCTGCAAAAAAAGGATGCTAAAGAACTTAGAGCCACTGGTAAACTGGAATCGATGTGTGAAGAAATTAATAACGACGGTGATATTGTTTCAAATGCTCTTAATATCAAAAAAAACGGACAAGTTAGCATTTACACTGAAGATCCTTCTAACCGTGACCGAATTTTAGTGGGAAGTCTTAATTTTAATAATTTGGTTTTAACAGTAGGTCCGATGTTTCAGGATGACTTTGAAACATCGATGATGCAGCTGACTTTTGATGGAACTTTATTAAAGTTTCCCCCTCAATTTAATGTGATGATCTATTTACGGTCAAACGCCACTGAACTGAATGCCTATTACCAAGCGCAGCGTAATTGTTTTAATTAATTGTCAGTGAGGGTTTAAATGTTTCAATTTGTTTTAATATCAGTTCTTGTTTTTTTGTCCCATGCTCAGGCTCAAGACACTATGTATTATGCTTGTGTAGGAGATGATTCTGAATATCAAGTGGCAGCCCTTCAGCAGGTGATCACCCGAGACGGTGATCGGCTGACCAGCACTTTTGTGTTGGATCTTGCAAGCTCCACTGATGAATACATGACCCGCTACAATCAAAAGGACAAAATTACGTTTGTCAGTTCTCCGCTTGATGAAGAGAGAGCCATTGTTTTAGGAAAATTTGAAAAAGATGAAAAAGTTGTTGGAATGACAATTTTTTATTTTTGGCGTCAGGGCCACCGGATGGAACTTTCTGTTGACGGCCGAGTCATCACTATGCCTTGTAAGAAGACTTTTTAATTTTTTATGACTTCTGAGAAGCTTATCAAGCCAATTGCTGATTGGTCACAAACCCATCCAGACATATTAGGATCTTTGTTAGTAGGATCCTACTCAAGTGGAAAAACTCATCAAAATTCAGACATTGATATTTGTTTATTCACCAAAAAAACGGAGATGTTTTTTTCAGACCAGTCATGGGTTAAAACTTTTGGTGATCCTAAAAAAGTAACTACTGAACACTGGGGTGTAGTTAAAACTCTGAGAGTCTTTTACTCCAATCACGAAGAAGTTGAATTCAACTTTGCTGATCCTTCTTGGGCCTCAACTGATCCCATTGATCCAGAAACCTTTAAGGTTATATCTAAAGGTGCTCGAATACTTTATGATCCATCTGGTTTTTTGGACCGTTTGCTGAAATCCGTATTAAATCAATCATAGATGAACCCTGCGTGCCCTAAACTGTCACTTCGTCTAAAACACTACAGTTGTGGAAAAGTGAACCTCTGTTAAAATCTCATCTGTCAGCTTTAACCAGGAGATTTTTATGAAAACAACATTCGCAATTTTAAGTTTAATAGTTATGGCTTCAACATCTTTTGCATCAACAGATGCTAAGCAAGTTGATTTAAATCAGTGTTTAGCTCAAGCCAAAATTATGGCAAGGGCTGTTGATCAAGTCAATGAGACAGGACGCATGCGCTCTACGGAAGATGTCAGAGTTGAGAAAATAACTGATCTGATTGAGTCCTCATCATCTGATGCGGTAGATTTAATTTATACATTTGGAGACACAAACGGTGAATCCTTTCTAGAAATCTTTATCAATGCTGATGATGGATGTAAATTTGTCAGTGCTACTATAATTTCGCAGGACTAAGCCCTGTTGGCTCAGTTGATAATTTTAATTCTATTGCTATTTTCGTTAGCCTCACATGCTCGTGAGGTTTCCTATTCGCTGATTCCCACGACTCAATATCAAAAAGCATCCATCTCCCAAAAGATCATAGATTTCCAAGTCGAAGTCAGAAGATGGATTTTTCCATTAGGTGAGGGTGCTAGCAGATCAATATCCACTCGTGATAGATCCTCATTGTACTGGATTTCTAACTGATTTTGGCCATTGATTAAGATCTCTTGGCCATTCAGATTCAACTTTTTGAAAACTAAGAAATGTTGATCGTTTCGTTTTATAAAGCCTGAAATGATTATTTCACCTAGACTATTAATATAGAATTGATTTTGTTGAATGTTGCACATTTGTGAATCGCAAGATCTTGTATTCAGAGAATTTAAATCAAGAAATCCATTTTTTCCAAAAGTCACATCTAGTGTGCCATTAGCTTTAAGTGAGATTAAGTTTCTATCTGCTAGAATATAAATATTTTTATTGGGGCCTCGGTTCAAACCTTTGATGAGTTGAATGTCCAATGGTAAATTGATGACTCCTTTTGTGCCGAAGCTTGATTCAGGTGATACCCCTTTGAAAAGCATGATATTTGTTGAATTATTGTTAAGTCGATGGAAAATCACGGCTTCATCATTGGAAAGCGATGTGTAAATGGCTTCATTAAGGGGCTCAGATTTTTTCGATTGTCCACAGCGTGAAATAATTTGGCCATTTAATTTATTTATACAGAGTTGAGAATTGATTCTTTGATTGCTATTTTTTTCTGCGTATCTGATATGAAGAATATAGTAATTTTGTCCTTCATTGATTCCAACCATGCTGACTTGTTCAATAGTGCTGCTTAAATTTTCATTCGAGAGCTGGAATTTTGTGTCTAAACTTCCATCTGGAAAAAATTTTTGAATTCGAAACCATTCTTCACGGTAGCCATGAATGACAGCTAGGTATCCTTTATCGGATGTGGGCACAATTTTTCTTAGCCATTTGGAATCATAATCACCTTTCCAGATAAAGCTGGAATCGATTTGACCTTGATTGGTAATTTGAGTGACTTCGGCTTGACCGTCACTGGTCCAAAAGTAGTTTGAATAAACTAAATATCCATTTTCAGTCGGTAAAACTTGAAAAACGGTTCGATCTTTTTTAAATACGGTCTCTTGTTTCAAGGTCGGCTGTGACGCTGATGCTAAATTAACGAGGGTTAAGCTAACAAAGAGGGTCAGTATTCGTTGATAAAGACAACTCATATCAAATTCCTTTTTTGAAAATTAAATCAATAATTATGTAAAAAAAGTAGATCTTTTCATTTTGATGGAGTCAATTAATATGTAGAAAATTGAATTCGGACAATGCGCCCCGAAAGCCTTGGGTTTTGGTCGAGTACTAACTTAAGCCCGAAAAAGCATGTCTAAAGAACCCCTCAATCTTTTCAATCACAAATTCAGAAACTGATGCGTCATCAACATCTGCCTATTCACTAAGTTAGTGATTGTAATCGGACAAGTTTATCCATAAATTTTAAACTGAATTCAGTTAATGTATGGGGGAGCTATGCTACGATATTTAGTCATCTTGGGTTTACTGTTGTCAATCCTGGTATCATGTAACAATACGACATCTAAAAACGTATCAACTGAAATATTAACACCTTATGGACCGGCACGAAGTCTTGAACTAATTGCAAGCGGATCGAATCACGCCTGTATCAGCACGAACCAAGGTGTTCAATGTTGGGGGGATAATACCTTTGGTCAGCTCAATGTACCTCCTAGCCTGACACGCCCGACAGAAATAATTGCAGGTGAGACATCGACATGCGCCATTCAAGATCAGAAAGTCATTTGTTGGGGGAATAACGGTTTATCAAAACAGCTTTATCCGAATTTGGACTTTCTAGTGAATCCACGAAAAATCACTTCTGCTGATCCTGGAAGTCTGACTTGTAATAGAGCTTTTGATGGGCTCACTTGTTGGGATTCAGGAACTCCTACCTGTGCACAAACAGATATTGGTTTAAAATGTTGGGGTGGTTTTATTAATGGACAAGACGTACAAATACGGGACGCGAATCAAATAGTTGTGACTCCATATAACCTTTGTTTTCTTTCTGAAGGCATAGTCAAGTGCCGTGCTGATCAAAGCTACCATCGAATTAATTTCTTTGATGGCCTCACTAAGATTAAGCAATTCGCCGTAGGACCCTACTTTTCTTATTGTGCTTTATTTGAATCTAAAGCCGTCTGTTCTGATAGCTTTGGGACAACCACTCAGCAGCCGTATGAAGTTAAGCTGAACGCACCTAAGCAAATCAAAATTGGCCAACGCTTTGCCTGTGCTCTCGACAATGACGGGGTTAAGTGCTGGGGTGATAAATCTTCTGATGTCCTCAAAGTCCCTGAATTGAAAAATCCAAGAACCATCTCCGCTGGTCTTTTTCATGTCTGTGCTTTAGATGATACTGGTGTCGTATGCTGGGGAAACAAAAAGATTAGCAATCCATACGATACTTTTAAGCCTTCCATTCGAGACGAATCACTACAGAAAGATTGTGCTTATGGCTCAAGTCAATGCATTAAAAATGAATTGATGTATGTTTATGCTCAAGCCACACAACTTTCAAAAATCATTTACTCAAATGATTTCTATGAGAGCCGAGATGATGGCTTTTCTCCTTTAAAAATTCGATCTTTCAAGGTCTCTGCGATCCCTACCGAATCAGCCGATTTAGAGCTCGAACTATGTCAACACGTCACCGATATACAAAAAGTGTTGCCAAGAACAATATATGGAAATTTCTTTTTGAATGCTCGAAAATCTAATGATCCCAGTTGTGAGTTAAATTTCTTAAAGAGTGCTTTGAAAGTAAAGTCCTTGGGTTACATTTGGTCTAAACCGCAAGTGGGGCTACAGCCGCTTCACATGTTGAATGCAGTGTGGGCTTCTGTTCCTTATGCCGTTTATCCGGTAGGAGACTTTGAAAAGTTTGATAGGAATAAATATGAATTTGTTCATACTGTCGGATATGTGATAGCTCCTAATTAAATTTTTCAGAAAGCATTTTCTTGAGGAGCTTTAATGATCACTGAGATATTTAACGACCCCAATAAACCAATAAAACTGGATTATCATTATATCACCAATTATGTGCTCGATATTGTAGTAGAAAAAAGCGACCACTCATGGAGTTTTGATCTTAAGCCAAAAAAACTATCACAAACTATTGAGAAAAGATCAGCTAGCCAATTGTTCGAGCCAATTGTTGAAAATCCAAGGTGTTTTAAATACACCCTAAATGGTGTTGATATCGCCTACTTACAATTAGGTCACCAAACTTGGAACAATCGCATGCGAGTGTGGGATTTTCTAATAGATCCGAACGCTCGAAGATCGGGCATCGGCACTAAGCTAATGAACTTAGCTAAGCAGCAAGCTAAGGAAGTTGGCGCAAGAATGCTTGTTTTGGAAACTCAGAACTGTAATATACCTGCCATTAATTTCTATTTGAAACACGGATTTCAGTTAATAGGTTTCGATTTGGCCCATTACACCAACGACGATATTCGTCGCCATGAATTTAAACTTGAGTTCGGCTTTTACCTGAATTGATCAGTAAACCCTGTGCGCTTACCGCTAAGTGCTTCGGGCCTTGGTTTTTGCTCGAAACAGCATTGACAATACGAGAGCAATTTTGAATCCTAATTAGGATAAAACAAACAAAAAGGACTAGCTATGAAGTTAATTTTCACAATGTTTCTTACAAGCTTTCTATTTATTCCAACTTCACAAGCCAACTCAGAACCTATTTTTTATTATGGCACCTGCTCTATGTATGATGGGGCGTTTACTCCGAGTAAGGCACCTGCCTATCATTTCTATCTAACATTACAGGGGCAAGTTCTTCCAAGCTGGCCCTTTTCTTTTCCTGGCAATGACGATCGTTTTCGCGTCAATCTTAATGGGTTAAATGTTTATACTATTTATAATGAAGACCAAAAAGAAGTTCTGGCAGAGCAAAGTATTCATGACGGCACAGCTTTGGATCTTCGATATCAAGATTCTGTCAGCGGTTGGTCTATTCGATGCGTAAAAACACAGCTTCCCTGAATTTTCATTTAGGTTCTAGAATGTCGTTCATTTATCACATAGTCCCAAAAAATATGGTTGGAACTCGATTAATTCCACTCAATCGAATGCGAGAATCGAATTTAGAAATTTATTTAAAAGAGTCCGCAAAATATCGTGGGAGAGAAAAACTAATGGAGCGTTACATACCAAAAGCGGACTGCCTTTGGAATGATGTTCTTCATTTTTCATCAGTAAGTCCTGAAATCATTTTTAGTCGCTTCGAAAATCTAGGTTTCGGCAAATTTGATGGATTAAAATGGTTTGAAGTTCCAATATCACAAGTCGAAGGATTAGTGAGTGTGATTTACCGAGCTCCTCAGCAACCAAGGCCCAACTTCGAACTAGATGATTCAGACATTGAGTTTTTAGATGCAAGTTCTTTTCAAGAATTGCAGACCTTGCCAGAGCAATTTGAAGATTATCTTATGAGTTGTAAGGTACAAGGCAATGTACCAATGCCATTTCAATTTATCCCACATGTTTTAGTTCGAGGAGAGATTGAAACAAAAGGTTTGAAAGTCATTTCACGGTAGAATTTATATAAATAATTGATTAGTACTTGTAGTAAAGGTGGGCGTGGTCTGGCCAGGATTAATGAACCTTTCGTATCGCTGCAGCTCACCGCAAACCTTGGTTCAGTGGACAGACTGACCTGTGACATGGTTAGGTAGACGTGTGTACTCAATAATTCCCGCCTCGGAGCGGATAAATTATATTCATTTCTTCCAGCATCATCATCGGATGCTAGCAACATTAAATCGAATATTGAAGTACGGTGTGGGTGATTTGTATTTTGATGAAAAGGCAGGCTTTGCAGTCGCCAGCCATAAAGGCTGCACTTACCTAGCAGGTCTTCCTGGTGATTTAAATTCAGTTACGATGGTCTTTAGACAAATTAGAAATCCATATCGATTTCTTTTTGCTTCAAATGATTGGAAAGAATTTCTTCTGAAATTTTATCAAAGTCATGCAAAAGTCAAAACAAGGGAGGCATTTAGTTCGGACTTCCTCGATATTGTTAACTTGGAAAAACTTTAAAAAAATCTACCCTTAGGCAATACTATTGTTGCAATTAATGAAGATATCATCAGGCAGTGTGATTCTAAAATTTTTCCGTTATCTCAAGACAGCTTCGGATCATTTGGATGTGGCTTTGCGATACTACGAGACACCAGGATATTGAGTGCTGCTTCACCGGCAGAAATTTGTGATAATTTGGTCGAAGTTCAAATTAACTCTCATCCACATTTTCGAAGACAAGGTTTGGCAACAGCAGTAGCAGCAAAATTCATCAAACACTGTCTTACTAATAAATTTAAGCCTGATTGGGACGCAAAAGATGAAATCTCATCTAATCTAGCACAAAAGTTAGGTTTTCGTAGTTTAGGAAAGTATGAAGTCGTCAATTTAATTGTGCTATGAATAATACCACTGCCTAATTCTCACGGACTGATCGCATTAATATTCAGTTATTGATTGGAAGGATATAATACCTTGTCCAGTCTTTCTTTGTGACTTCAAATTGGGTTCCAGTCTTAATGCTTTTTCCATTTCTAAGCTTCACAACTGTGTTTTCAATGGTGAATTTATTTATATCAGCGGCATTTATGTCGTACGTAAATACAGTAATCCCTTTTGAAGTTTCGATACTAACAGGTTTAAAAATTCTCGCTCAGCGGTGCAACCTTAAGTCGCTGGTACATTTCTGGGTTTTCAGCGGCTGTTTCAAGTGTGTTACAAATCCCAATTCCTGACTTTGTGATACCATTGGCAGCTATCATCATTGCATCAGATTCTTTTTTGCTAAAAGTATTTTGAGTTAATTCCTCAGAGTTTAGCAGACTTAGTATTCGACTGTATTCTAAACGACATTTTTTACTGTAAGCCAATAATTCTTCGGGTGAAATGTTTTGTGATTGAAAATCTTTTATAAATTGTTTGATATTATGTGTGTGGTTTTGAGTTTGAGTGAGCAAATCCATCAAAGAGATTTTGTTAGTCTTGCATTTTGTGCTGAGCGGTGAAGTGGCACCCTGTGCCTCTTGAGATCCACAGGCAAGATCAAAAAAGTACTGGGCTTGCTTGGAATTTCCCATTTGAGTTAACGAATTTCCAGCCTCAAAACAGGCAAGGGCAAAACCTTCTTTGCATGATTTGTAAACGGCAGCATAAGCTTTCGAGTGCTGACCTGCCTTTTGATAGGTTTCATGAAGCTTGAGGCAAGCCATCCATTCACCAGACTGACAAAGTTTATATTCATCGGGCTGTTCAATTGTGGGTTGGACCATTTGCGGCTCACGGGTAGGAGTTTCTACTTTTTTGTCCGTTTTTAACAAAATAAGAGTGCCTAATATAATTACTAAGCCCAAAAGCCAAAACTTCATGATCAACTACAGCAATGATTGCACAGTGCTTGCGACTTTTTCGATGTCTGTGACCTTTTGTCCATTGATAAAAAACACAGGCGTCATGGTCAACCCCAAAGCTTCAGCTGCAAGCTTCTCGGCTTTTAGAATCTTAGCAGGTCTTTCTGTTTGTAAGCATGTATTCAGCTCATCTGCGTTCACTCCAGAGCTGAGTGCAAGCTCTAGCATGTTTTCCTGATTCAGAGTGTTTTGTCGGTCATAAAACAAATCATGGATCACCCAAAATTTATTTTGTTCTTGAGCACACAAGCTGATCAGGCTGGCTTGATCGCCAATTTGGTTACTGGCCACAGGAAAGTGTCTGTAAACCCATTTTACTTTTTCTTTAAATTGATTCACAAGGGCTTCCATGGTCACCCGGGCTTGGCCACACATGGGATTACCAAAATCACAAAACACTTGAACGGTGACAGTCGGCGAGCTTGATCCCTTTGAAGGCATGGCATCGGTGTTTTCAATTTCAAAGCTTGCGGCACCAAGTTTATTTTTAAATTGCAGATCTTGAAGAAGTTGCAAAGAGCCCAATTGATTTTGAATGCGTTGTTTTTCAATGGCTAAAAAGTTTTCAATCTCTGATCTTTTATCAGGAGCTATGCGGTTCGCTTTCATGTACTGAGTCAATTCTGCCTCGGATACGGGTTCCACTTCTTGAGTGAAGCGATCTTGAAAGCGTCTGACGAGTTCTAATTCGGCCGCTTTGATGTAGTGTTGTAGAAGCTCACTTCTTACTTTTGCAAAGTGGGGTTTTACTTGCGCTTCCACATCAGAGGCTTTGATGACTCCACCTTGGTATTCCGCAATGACTGTGGAGCCTGTAAGTTCATTGACTAATTGTTGACTGAAATCAGGAGAGGTTCTTTTCATAAAAAAAACACTGCCTGCGCCAACAAGAAGACCGATAGCTGTTGAGAGTATGATGGTTTTCATAAATTCTCCTGTAAGAATTAAAGATTAAGATTAAAGGTGGCGCCTAAACCGATAAGGGATAGGGGATTGTCGTTGGCTTGAAGCATGGAGTAGCGAAATTCAAGCTCCACACCACGCTCAAATAATATTACCGCTCGGCTGGTGCCCACAGTGAGACCCACGGCTGGATAAATACTGGAAGCTCCATTGAGAAACAATTGCTCGAAGCCTGCAAAGACAGTGGATCTGCGAATAATTTCAGGCGTGGATTTATAAAGAACCACACCATCACGTCTTTTGATGGTGGTGCTTTCAGCAAAGTTGACTCCGCGGTAAGTGTAGCGAACGATTCCATTCACTCCTGAATAAAATAAAGCGCCTGGCTTGCCAGAGGCCTGAAATGTAAACATTAAGTTTGTTCCAAGAGAGAGCTTTTCGCTGAAGCCGTATTCAAAGCCTGCTTTTAAGCCTAAGCCCATGATGTTTCCACCATCACCTGACACGCTGACAAAGTCTGATCCCATGCTAAAAGAAGAATGGGCCGAGTCTTTTTCAAATCGGAGTTGATCAGAGAAATTATAACCTTCGCTTAAATTTTGCGCGAAGCTGATAGATGAGAGGAATAAAAAAAGTAAGTGGACCATACACTTACGTTACTTGATGCCAAGCTTCACGTCCACCGACCAATGTCGGGGTTATGCTGACTTTTTTAAATTGTAATCAGCAGGGGCCACTTTTGATAAAGCAAGTACTGACTGCACAGTCACTTGTTTAAGAAGCGGACTGTTCCGGTTGGGCTTTGTGATGCTTAAGTAATCTTTGAGGAGAGCTTTTTTCTTCTCAGCCAGACCCATTTCAAGCTCATTCAAGATTTCCTCTGGACCCATCCAAATTTCTGCTAAATTTTGTGCGGGCAAACTTTGCAAAATCTGTTCACGAACCTCTAGGGGGCACATGTAAAGCCAAACTAAAGAAGGAAGTTTTGACCTTAATGCCTCTGGAACCAAAGAAGGATTTTCTAAAATCGAGCGTTCATCATCTTCAGTGAGTTTCGAAATTTCAATCTGTTGCGGAAGATCTCTGAAGGGACTGGCCTGATGGGGCCAAGCAAGCTTTGTTTGATCATTTCCGTATTTTGCAAACTCCACGCGCTCTTTAAGTCCTAAAGGAATGGATTTTCTGCGCATCATGGAAACCTGACCCCAAGCTTTTGGTTGCACCCTTAAGAACTCAAGTAGGTCTGTATTGGACATATGCTGAACTTCAACGGGATTGAGATAACAAGAGTCAAAATGAAAACTGTCTTCTATGGCAGGCACGGAGTCTAAATACCGCACATACTGAGACAACGGTGGCCAAGCCGATAACAGCAATGTTTGCATTTTAGGACTTAAATGAGTCCACAACCAAGCGGCATAACTGTCTTGTTCACACCAGTAAGCATCTGACAACAATGCCAGCAAAGCTTTTTGTGACAATTGATCAAGGACACTCGCCTGAGGAGCGAGCTCTGATTTTTTACTTGAAGAAACACTTTGTGGTGCTGCCAGTTCTGGAAGAGAATTTTGTTGAACAGCACGAAGTGGTTCAGGAGCTGCACTGGAAGAATTAATCATAGCTAACTTTTCAACGATTTCATTGGCTGTGGCCGTTAAGTTTTTTCGTGTCATTTGACTGATCACAAATTGAACTCCGGCAAAACCTAAAACAACAAGCACACCAAACCAAATCAGAAGTTGGTAAAAGCTTTCCGCATAGCGGCCGATTTTTTCAAAATTTTCTGACTGTTTTTTGGAATACTCTTTATTCTTTTGAATGGCTTGAAAGGTTTGATCTTCCATTTTTGAAATGGTGACTTTACCTTTTTTACTGACTCCTAAAACCACATTTTCTACGAGTTTAGAAACTTCCTTTGGAAATTCAGGTTTAGAAGATAGAACAGTGACCTCAATGCTTTGAATGTCAGCATCATCAATCTTTCGAACTTCGCTGGTAGCCATAAAGCCCAAAGTGGCCATTTGTGTACCCATCAGGTCCACATCAATTTTTTTAATATTCACACTTGTATAAATGATCGCATCTGGATCAATCGGCATGATAATGCTTCTGACTTTTTCGGTGATTTTTGTTTCGAGTTCCACCACCACCGAAAGGGTCTCGGACTGCTGAGCCCAAGCCAGCGGCTGCATAAGTAGAGTCAAAATTATGAATAGACTTTTCATATTAGTCTTCCTCACTGGGGCTGATCACAAGTGAAAGTGTGCGTGAGCCCCTGGCATGTTCGGCCACACCTTTAGCAAACATTTTATCGGGACTGAAGCCGGCACGAACAGCTTGTTGTAAAGCTTTTGTTGCACGTAATGACGAGAGATCAAAGTTGTCATCAATAAAACGATTTCGACTGGCGGAAACTGTGGTGCTATCGGTGTGACCAATAAAAGTGATGTTCACTTCTTTCATAAAGGGCTCAAGCTGTGTTAAAATACCTTTGAGTTTTTGAATTTGGGTTTCATTCAGATCCAACTGCCCGGGAGCATAAATGTTATCTTCAAAATAGACATAAATTTTTTCTTTTTCATCGGGACGAGTAACATAAAGACCTTCAATCCCTGAGACCACAGCGGTCACACCTTCAGGCATTTTATCAGTGCCGTTGGGCATTTGATCGGTGACATTGGCGGGTTGAGCAGCGATCAAGCGCTGAAAAACTTTTTCTTTTTTATCGCCATCTAAAGAGAAGAAAATAACGAAGAAGGAAAGCAGAACCATCAAAAAGTCGGCATAGGAAACAGCCCAGGAGTGAGAATCCTCACCGAAGCCTTCTGTGACTTCAAAGCGTTCAACACGCGGCTTTCTTGAGGGCTTAAGCAGCGCGGTCATGGATTTCCTCTTTGACAAGGGTGCTTGGCTCACCTTGATTAATTAATAATAAAAGCTCGTAAATATTTTGTAAAACCCGCTGTTGGCTGACGTGGTTGACATGCAAGCGATCAGCGATGGGTGCAATGAAAATATTAGCAAGAATCAGACCAAAAAATGTAGCGGTCATGGCGATGGATAAGGCCGCTCCGACATTGCCTTTGTTATTATCTAACGAGGCAAACAATGAGATCATACCAATTACGGTTCCAGTCATTCCCAATGTGGGTGGGTATTTGGCTAAATTTCTTAAAGCATGGACTCCGTCCATTTTTTTTGCTTCCAGTTCTTTTCTTTTTTGCGATAACAACACAATAAACAAATCGGGATCAATACCTTGTGACCATAAATCCTGTGCGTAGCTGATCAATGGATGATGGGACTTAGGGGCCTGAGTTCTGTTTTGTGATAATGAGTTTAAAACTTGAGTGAACTCGATGATCGTCGTTTCTTTTTTTAAAATTTCTTTTAAACTTTGCCACAAAGATTTTAAAACAGGTCCTGGTGTGGAAAAAACAAGAATAGCAGCTGTTCCACCAAACACAATGACCAGCGAGTGGATCTGCCAGTAGGCTTTCCAGCTTCCTTCAATAGAGCCAACTAACACTATAAGAATTGCAAAAAAGCCAAATATAACATTATTCATCTGCGGTTTCTCCGTCCGTCACAGGTCCACCCAGAGCTTTTAAAAACTCTTTGCCTTCAGTAAAATTAGGATGACCCTCTAAAGCTTTCATCACCGATCTTCTAGCCGATTTCTTTTTTCCTTGTAGAAAAAGCACTGAGCCTTTAGTGAAATGCAAAAATGAAACATCAGGATACTTCTTAATCAGCTCTTCAATTTTTGCAGAGGCTCGGTCAAGATTTTTTTTCTGCATATCTTTTTGGACTTCGCTAATGCCTAAATAAACTTCTGAGACAATAAGACTGATTTCTTTTTGTCCTGCGCTGGCCGTCGCATCACGAACAGTGGGGGGATTGAGTTGAACTTCAGAAGTCCCTTCAGCCGTGGGAACTAGTAAAACGGGGATGCGGCTTTCTAAATTGATAAGAACAGGTAATTTTAAATTGATTTGGTTCACTTCGCCATTTTTTAAATTCATCGTGGCTTGATCCACAAGTGAAAAAGCAGTGCCATTTTCAGAGGGTTTTAGTATGACGCGGGAAGCAGTTTGTGATAAACATAAATTTGTTGATAACAAAACTCCAATAAATATCAATAGATGTCGATTCATAAAAATTCTCCGCTAAGAGATAAATCGGCATAAGTGATTGATAAGACGAGGGGGGGAGGCTCGAAACCGGACTGAAGTCCGGTGACATTAAAAGGATTTTATTATGGATACCGTGGGGCTGTGGTCGAGTGAATGGTCGAAATACCAGGAGTTGCTGTGTTGTACACTTTAATTTCGCCCACGCCGCCGCTCCAGTAATTCGAGAATGTGGAACCTGCACCAGGACGTGCACCCAGGGTCAGCGGGAAGCTAGATAGGATGCTAGCACCAGGGAATGTTTGAGAACACTCCTCGACTCCATTCACGAAAAGTTTACCAATCTTAGTCACATTATCAAAAGTGGACGCGACGTTGTAGAATGTGTTGTTAGCAAACGTCGTAGTCGAGCGGCAAGCACGAGCTCTGGCACGTGCCACGACCTCAGCGGCTGATAATGTTCTATCCCATACGTTCACTTCATCTAAAGATCCCTTAAAATTAGATGATGTAATGGCACCGGGACCTGTCCAGCCACCAATCGTTAAACTTCCAACTTTTAAGTAAGCCGAGTAATTGGTTTGTGCAAGACCTGTATTAGCCAATGTGATCGGAGTGCCCAAGGTCGTTCCGTTACCACCATTGATGTAAAGACTGATTCGGCCATTAGTATCCAAGTAGTCATACATACCAACCACGTGATGCCAATTTCCATCGTTATAAGAGGCTGTTGTGCTGACAGTACGAACGGATCCACTGAAAATTCCAAAGTGGATTCTACCATTGTTGGTCATCCATAATTTTCGATCGTGGTTCGCGTCACCGGTATCGGCACCAGCATTGTTTCCAAAGCCCATGATCATTCCACCCGTGTTGTAACCATTGGCTGTTCTGAACCAAACCTCAAAAGCAAATTGCTGAAATCCTGCCATTGGTAAGGTGTTATTCGTTCGCATATAAACACCCGTGTTCGCTGAGTTTGCAAACTGGAGGGCTGTTTCAGAAGCAGGCTCTCCAGATAATGGAGTGGCGACACTTGTTACGCTTCCAGTTCCGGCTACTCTCCAGACGCCATCTCTTGGACCACCCGTGGCTCCGGAAACATCTGAGATAGCTTGGTTGTTAGCTACAGTGGCTTCATTGAAATTATAGCGTATGAAAGGTCCACCCGCAGGTTGCACGGATTGCCAAGGTCTCATACCTGCTACAGCTAATTCAATTTTTCCATTTTGTGATGAAGACTGCATCACTTCGATTCCCGTTCCACCAGAGGCAGAAGAAGCGCCTCCACCATTTGAGAAAATAACAGAACCGTTGGCACTGGATGCAATGTTACTGGGTCTGATCCAAGTGGAGATGGCAGTGGTGTCTGGCATAGTGGCCATCGTAGTTGAAAGATCCAAGTAATTACTACTTCCATTAAAATTCAAACGGTAAGGACCAGCTGCCGTCACAGTTCCGTTTCCAGCTGTTGTACCATTACCCAACCAAGGATTGGAGGATTGCATATCAGAAGTGAGTACAGCGTCTCTGATAGGTGGACCCACCACAAGATTTTTAAATGTAGTTGTGAGCGGAATATTTTGTCCAGGAGACACGAGGCTATCAGCAAACTGAGCATCAAGATCTGCGAGCAGTCCTGTAGTTGGATAAGCTTGCTTCACATTCAACCGAATTAAAGTGAAATCGCAACCAGCCGGAGTACAGCCAGTGACTTTCAATTCGTAAGGTCCCACTCCTGCAGCTGGAACTGTCCAAGCAAAGATTCCTGTTGCAGTATCAAACGTAGGTGAACCAGGGAGAGTTGTGCAATTTGTTGAACCACTAACATCAGCATCCAAGATGCGGTCAAAGACGCATGTGTAAGTCATACCGTTATCGTTATCAGGATCGGGAATGGAGTTATTGATATCAAATGAATACACATCACCCACAGCTAAAGGTGTGGTGATATTGGTGGACTCAGTCACAGTTGATAACACAGGCAGTGGTAACACAGTCACTTCAGGAATTGGTGTTGTGGTGACTGTTGCTCCACCGATGGTGGCACCAATTTTCACAGCAGTTCCTGAAATAGTTCCTGTGAATGTGGATGTGTAAGTTCCGTTGTTGTTATCAGAGGTGGCTGTCAAGGAACCTGTTGATGTTCCATCATAAGTGTTGAAGCCGACTGTGAGGCCACCAGTTGTGATATTATTTCCAGCCGCATCTTTGGTTTGTAAAGTTAAAGTGATGCTGGCACCTAAAACCACAGAGGTATCAGAGGCTGTGATTAAAGATGTCGCAAGCGAGAACGCACCAGGAGTCACTGATACAGAAGGTAAAGTCGATGTGATGGTGACTCCACCAATTGTGGCACTCACATTTCTTGATGATCCTGAGATCGCACCTGTGAAGTTAGCCGAGTAAGTTCCATTACTGTTATCAGCCACGGAACCAAAAGTTCCTGTGGAAGTTCCACCGCCAGCTAAAGCAAACAAGACTGTTTCGCCACCAGCAGTCAGGTTGTTATCATTGATATCTTTGGCCTGTAAGGTCGCAGTGATACTGGATCCAGAAGCCACAGATGAGCTACTCAATGTGACGATGGATCTAGCAGTGGAAATAGCACCAGGGATAACAGTGACTAAAGGTAAAGTGGATGTTACAGCAGAGCCATTGATAGTCGCACTGATCGTGGTGGCTGATCCTGATACAATACCCACAAAAGTAGCTGTGTAAATTCCGTTGTTGTTATCAGTGGTTCCAGAAATATTTCCAGTGGAAGTTCCACCGGATCTGTTAAACACAACAGCCTGGCTACCAGTGGTGATATTATTTCCAGCCGCATCTCGTGTGGTTAAAGTCAGAGTAATATTATTAGCTGATTGTACAGAGCTTGAAGAAACACTGACCACAGACTGGGCTAAAGAAATCGCACCAGGATTTACAATTAAAGTAGGTAGTGTGGACTGCAAGCTTGCGCCGCCCACAGTGGCTACGATTGTGGTGGGAGTTCCAGCTAATACACCCGTTAAAGTCGATGTGTAAGTGCCATTGGTATTATCCGTCACCGCACTGACTGTGATGGTTGATGTTCCACCAGAGTTAGAAACAGCCACAGTTTGCCCGCCAGTGGATAATTGATTTCCAAAAGTATCTCGTAAGGTGACAGTCGCAATTCGTGTAGCACCTGATAATACAGATGATCCTGTTAAAGTTAATGTTGAGCTTAATAATGACACAGGACCTGGAACCACAGCCAGTGATGGCAATGTGCTGGTCACAGCTGACGCATTAATAGTGGCTCCAAAATTAAGAGCAGTACCTGCAGCTAAGCCTGTAAAAGTGGCCTGATAAGTTCCGTTGTTATTATCAATGACAGCTGAAAAACTTCCGCTGCTTGTGCCACCAGATGTGTTAAACACAACTGAAAGACCTCCAGTGGTTATTAAATTTGAACTTGAATCACGAGTTGTTAAGCGAACTGTGGCTGTGGATCCAGAAGCGAGAATCGAAGGTGAGCCATCAATAGTAACAGTGGACTGAGCAAGAGAGACTGCACCAGGAGTCACTGTGATCGTTGGAAGAGTGGAAGTGACAGCAGCTCCGCCGATGGTGGCACTGATTGTTGTCGCAGTTCCTGAAACAGCACCTTGGAAGTTCGCTGCATAAGTGCCGTTGGCATTATCAGTGGTTGCAGAAATGGCACCCGTTGAAGTTCCACCACTACGAGTAAACACAACGGTTTCTCCGCCTGTGGTTTGTAGATTTCCGAAAGCATCACGAGTCGTTAAGGTTAAAAGTACAGTGCCACCGGACTGAACCGTCGAGCTTCCCACTGTGATCGTACTTTGTGCGAGCGAAATAGCTCCGGGGTTAACAGTAATTGTGGGAAGAGTGCTACTGAGTGGAGTGCCGTTGATACTTCCCACCACAGTGGTGGCCGTTCCAGAAATGGTGCCCGAGAAAACAGCTGAGTAAGTTCCGTTTAAATTATCAGTGACACTGCCAAAAGTTCCAGAGCTCACTCCGCCAGATCTTGTGAATGTCACAGCTAAGCCACCAGCTGTTAAAATATTATTATTAGCATCTCTGGCTGTGAGTGTGGCAGTGGACGTACCACCAGCTAAAATTGTCGCACTTGATACGCTGACTGTTGATTGAGCTAGTGAGAAGGCTCCAGGAGTTACAGTGATTGTAGGATTAGTTGATGTCACTAAAGATGCATTGATTGTGGTTGTAACAGAAGTAGCTGTTCCTGCTGTGGTACCTGTAAAGACTGAAGTGTAAGTGCCGTTTCCATTATCTGAAACAGCACCAAAAGTTCCGTCACTGATGCCGCCTGATTTAGCAAACACAACAGTCAGTCCACCAGAAGTCAGACTGTTATTGAAGGCATCACGAGCGGTGAGTGTAACGGTGGAAGTATTTCCAGATTGAATGGATGAGCTTGAAACTGTTGTTGAGGAATTAGCTAAAGAAAATGCACCAGGTGTTACAGTTAAAGTCGGAAGTGTTGATGTCACACCGACGCCGCCGATGGTGGCACCGATAGTTGTCGCTGATCCCGCAGTGGTGCCTGTGATGGTTGCAGTGTAAGTTCCATTGTTGTTATCTGTGGTACCAGAAATATTTCCAGAGCTCGCTCCACCGGTGCGAGTGAACACAACAGTGAGGCCACCAGTGACAATATTATTTCCAATGGAGTCTTTAGCTTGTAAAGTGACAGTCACCGTGCTGCCAGCCACCACAGAGTTACTTGATAGTGTAACAATGGAATTGGATGTCGTCGAAGCACCCGGTGAAACTTGAATGGTCGGTAGCGTTGATGTGACCGACGAGCCATTCATGGTAGCTGTGATTGTGGTCGCTGTACCTGCTAAAGATCCAGTGAAAGTAGATGTGTAAACTCCGGTGCCTGTGTCATTCACTGCACCAAAACTTCCTGTACTTGTGCCACCGGTGTAACCGAAGTTCACAACGATGCCGCCTGTGTTCAGATTATTTCCTAAAGCATCACGGGCTTGTAAAGTCACCACAGCACTACTGCCAGAGGCAATATTGGATGATGATGTGGTAATTAATGACTGAGCCAAGTTAAAGGCTCCAGGAGTCACTGTCACACTTGGTAACACTGATGTAATAGCATTTCCAGCGATGGTGGCTGTTAACTGTGTGGAGCTTCCTGCGATAAGACCTGTGAAAGTGGCCGTATAAGTTCCGTTGGAATTATCTGTTACAGCACTGTAGCTTCCAGTGGAAGTTCCACCACTGAAACCCATGACAACTGCAAGGCCTCCAGAAGTTAAATTATTTCCTGCTGAGTCTTTGGCTTGCAAAGTGATCGTTAAACTAGATCCTGATTGAGTCGAACTGCCTGAAGATGTCAGTAGTGACTGTGATAATGACACAGCACCAGGAATGACCGTTATAGTAGGAAGTGTGGATGTGATCGCAGCTCCGCCTACTGTGGCACCGATGGTGGTTGCTGTTCCTGCTGTTGTGGCAGAGAAAGTGGCCTCGTAAGTTCCGTTACCTTGATCGATGGTGGCTGAAATATTTCCTGAGCTCACTCCACCTGTGCGAGTGAATACAACAGAAAGACCACCACCAGTTAATGTATTATTAAACGCATCTCTGGCCGTGAGTGATAATGTTACATTGTTACCGGCTGAAACCGTGGCAGAAGAAACGCTAACAGTAGAAGCAGATAATGAGATCGCTCCAGGAGAAACAATCACAGTTGGAAGCGTGGATGTGATCGCAACAGCATTAATGGTGGAATTAATTGTGGTCGCAGTTCCAGCCGTCGTTCCTGTGAACAATGCTTGATAAGTTCCATCACCATTATTTGTCACACTACCAAAGGTTCCCGAGCTTGAGCCACCGGATCTTGAGAAAGCCACAGTGTCAGCGCCGCTACCAATTAAATTTCCAGCCGCATCCCGAGTTGTCAATGTCACAAGAACTGTACTGCCTGCGTTCACTGTTGGACTTGAAACAGAAACAGTTGAGCTTAATACCGAGACCGCTCCTGGAGAAACCGTGACAGTGGGTAAAGTGGAAGTCACATTACTACCACCAATGGTGGCACGAATAGAAGTGGCCGTTCCTGCCACAACACCTGTGAAAGTGGCCGAATAAGTTCCGTTGCCATTATCCACAGCTGCTGAAATGTTTCCTGTTGATGTGCCGCCGGATCTTGCAAAAGTGACAGCCAGTCCACCAGTGGATAAATTATTTCCAAAACTATCTTTTGTTTGTAATGTTAAATTAATTGAGTTTCCTGAAATAACTGTAGCACTCGATAAAGTGATTAAAGACTGACTTAATGAAACAGTTCCAGGGTTCACAGTGACTGTGGGTAAAGTGGATGTAACTGAAACTCCACCAATAGTAGCTGTGATCGTTGTGGCCGTTCCTGATACTTGACCTAAGAAGCTAGAAGTGTAAGTGCCGTTGGTGTTATCCACCACGCCCGAGAAAGTTCCAGTTGATGTTCCACCGGTTCGGTTAAACACAACTGTCAGACCGCCCGCTGTTAACTGGTTGTTTTGTGCATCACGAGCGGTCAGTGTGACAGTGGTGGAATCTCCAGAATTGATTGCAGAAGAACTAACAGCCAATAAAGAATTAGCAACAGATACGGCTCCAGGATTGACTTGCACAGTGGGAAGTGTGCTTGTGACAGCTGAGGCATTAATAGTTGCATTAATTGTAGTCGCAGATCCAGCTACAAGGCCTGTGAAAGTGGCTGAATAAGTTCCGTTGTTATTGTCTGTGACACCGCTGAAAGTTCCAGTGGAAGTTCCACCCGATCTTGAAAAGTTAATTGTTAAACCACCGGTTGAAAGCTGATTGTTTTGTGCATCTCTTGCTGTCAAAGTGACATTGACTGAATTTCCGGAAGCGACAGAGCCTGCAGAAACACTGACTAATGATTGGCTTAAAGAAAACACACCAGGAGTTACAGTCACAGCAGGTAAAGTGGATGTGATCGGAGATCCACCCACAGTGGCACGCAATTGAGTAGGGCTTCCTGCCACAACACCTGTGAAAGTGGCTGTGTAAGTTCCGTTCGCATTATCGGAAACAGCCGAAAAGCTTCCTGTGCTTGTGCCGCCTGAGTAACTGAAGACGACAGCTGAACCACCGGTTGTTAAATTATTTCCAGCCAAATCTTTGGCTTGGAAAGTTACCAATGTGCCACCGCCAGAGGCAATGGTGCTAAGATTTGAAGTTAAAGTACTTTGCGCAAGACTTAAAACACCTGGCACCACAGCAATTGTAGGTAAAGTGGAAGTCACAGCAGAACCATTGATGGTGGCACTGATTGTTGTCGCAGTTCCTGAAACAACTCCTGTGAAAAGAGCCGAGAAAGTTCCGTTGCCGTTATCAGTATTGCCTGTGATATTTCCAGTGGAAGTTCCACCTGCAAAACTAAAGGCTACAGTTTGGCCACCAGAAATAATATTGTTATTATAAGCATCTCTGACTTGTAAAGTCAGTGCCGTTGATCCGCCTGATGAAACCGTAGAATTTCCAACAGTGATCGTAGACTGAGCTAAAGAAATCGCACCTGGAGTTACACTAATTGTAGGCAGCGTGGCTGTTACCGCAGAACCACTGATAGTGGCTGTGATTGTTTTTGCTGTTCCTGCTGTTGTTCCTAAGAAATCAGCTGAGTAGCTTCCATTGTTATTATCTGTAATAGCTCCGATGGTTCCATTACTTGTTCCACCCACTGCACCAAAAGTCACAGTCAGGCCACCGGCCACCATGGAATTTCCGAAATTATCACGCACCGTTAAAGTGATTGTGGATGTGTTGCCAGCTGTGATCGAAGAGGAAGAAACAGCCAAAGTGGAATTTGATAAAGAAGGTGAGCCCACATTCACAATTATTGTTGGAAATACAGAGGTCAGTAAATTTCCATCCACCGTTGCATTAATAAACGTGGCCGTTCCTGCTGTGGTACCAGTGAAAACACCGGTGTAAGTTCCGTTCGCGTTATCAGTCACACCTGAAAATGTTCCAGAGCTTGTTCCACTATTACGAGTGAACACAACGGTTCTTCCGCCTGTGGTCAAAGCATTTCCTGCAGCATCTCGAGCTGTTAATGTAATAGTTGAAGTGCTACCTGCTGCAACAGTGGCTGAGCTCACAGTAACTGATGATTGTGAAAGTGAAATCACACCAGGAGTAACAAGGACAGTGGGTAAAGTGCTTGTCACACTTGAAGAATTAATAGTGGCTGTAATCGTAGTCGCTGTGCCTGCGATAATTCCAGAGAAAGTGGAAGAATAAGTTCCGTCTCCGTTATCCACAGTGCCTGAAATGGATCCCGTTGAAGTTCCACCGGTTCTAGCAAACTCAATGGTTTCTCCACCAGATAAAATCGCATTACCAAAAGAATCTCTAGCCGTTAAAGTTAAATTAATAGTGGATCCAGAAGCCACGGTACTAGCAGAGACACTCACCAAAGATTGTGCAAGAGAAATACTTCCCGTGGTCACTGTGACCGTTGGTAATGTAGTTGATACAGCGACTCCGTTAATCAGCGCTCGAATGGTGGTGGCACTTCCTGATGCTTGTCCCGTGAAAGTGGCGGTGTAAGTTCCATTGGCATTATCCGTTGTGGCACTCACAGCACCAGTGGACGTTCCACCTAGATGACTGAATGAGACAGTGCTGCCACCGGAAACAAGTAAATTATTGTTTGCATCTCTGGCCGTTAAGGTCAGATTTACAGCACTTCCTGCACTGATGGTATTAGCGGAAACAGTTAGAATAGAAAAGGCCGTGCTAATAGCGCCCGGTGTGACTGTAACAGTGGGAAAAGTGGATGTAATACTAAAAGTATTGATGGCAGCTGTGATGGTGGTAGGGCTTCCTGAAACAAGACCTGTGAAAGTGGCAGAAAAAGTTCCATTTCCATTATCAGTGACTGCTGATAATGATCCTGTGCTTGATCCACCAGAATTTCCAACCGTCACAGTGTTACCAGATGAAACTAAGTTTCCAAAAGCATCTCTGACAGTGATTGTGACATTCACAGAACTTCCTGAGGATACAGTCGCAGAACTTACAGCCACAGTTGAGTTAATCAGTGAAGCCGCTCCTGGAGTAACAACTAAACCGTAGCCTGCTGAAGTTAAATTACTTCCAGAAATTTGCGCGCGGATCACAGAACTAGTACCAGATGCTTGTCCAGTTAAAGTAGCTGTGTAAGTTCCGTTACCGTTATCGGTAACACTTGAGAAATTTCCAGTTGATGTGCCGCCTGAGTAAGAAAAAGTGACTGATAAACTTCCACCTGTTAGCTGATTTCCGGCCGCGTCTCTGGCTGTCATAATCACAGTGGCTGAAGATCCTGAGGCCACAAAACTTGGACTTCCAGTGACAGAAACAAAAGATTGCGCCAGTGACACCACACCAGGAGTCACTTGTACGGTTGGTAAAGTTGTGGTCACAGGTGAGCTATTCACTTGAGCTGTGATCGAAGTGGCAGTTCCTGCAAGGACTCCTGTAAAAATTGCGGTGTAGGATCCGTTACCTAAATCAGTTGTTGCTCCAATTGTTCCGGTACTTGTTCCACCAGAATTTGCAAATACAATTGTCGCTCCACCGGTGGTGATGGAATTTCCTGCAGCGTCCCTGGCTTGGAAAGTGAGAGTTGAAGTATTTCCTGAGCTAATAATCGCTTGGCTTGCAAATAATAATGAAGTGGCAGGACTAGGTGCACCCGGAGTCACTGTCAAGGTGGGGCTTGCTGAGGAAACTAAAGAACCACCCACTGTGGCAGAAATACTTGTGGCACTTCCTGAAACTGCACCTGTGAACACAGCAGTGTAAGTTCCGTTTCCGTTATCAACTGTAGGTGCAATACTTCCAGTGGAAGTTCCACCGGCGTAACTAAACACAACAGCTGAACCACCAGAGGTCAGTGCATTTCCCGCCGCATCTCGGCCTGTGAGAGTTAAATTCACACCACTTCCAGAAGCAACAGTGGAAGAACTTAAAGTAATATTGGATTGTGATAATGACAGGGCACCAGGAGTTACTGTTAAGGTTGGTAAAGTCGAAGTGATGGCAGCGCCGCCCACAGTGGCGGTGATGGTGGTGGCTGTTCCTGAAATCACACCGGTGAAAGTAGCGGTGTAAGTTCCGTTTGTGACATCCGTAGTGCTTGAAATAATTCCTGTAGAAGTTCCACCGGTTCTATTAAACACAACAGTGGATCCACCAGAGGTTAATGCATTTCCAGCCGCATCTCGAGCCGTCAAAGTCATGGTCACCAGTGAACCTGAAGCCACAGAAGATGCACTTAAACTAATATTTGATTGAGCTAAAGATAAAGTGCCTGGTGTGACAGTGACAGTTGGTAAAGTCGTTGCAACACCAGAGCCTGCAACAGTACCAGTGATGGTGGTGGCGGTCCCGGCCAGTACTCCAGTGAAAGTGGCAGTGTAATTTCCGTTACCAAGATCTGTGACGCTACTAAAAGTTCCCGTAGAAGTTCCGCCGGATCTTGCGAATGTGACGATGGCGCCGCCGGTGACTAAACTATTTCCTGCGGCATCACGTGCTGTTAACGTAACCAATGTGGATTGGCCTGAACCAATGGTGCTTGAAGCCACTGTCATTGTGGAAGTGGACGCGCTGGCAGGTCCTGGGTTCACAGTGGCCGTTGGAAGAGTAGTCGAAATCGGAGTTCCAGCAATGCTAGCTGATATTGTCGTTGGAGTTCCTGCAACAGCTCCAGTGAAAGCAGAGGTGTAAGTTCCGTTTCCGTTATCACTGGCCACAGAAAAAGTTCCTGTTGAAGTTCCACCCGAGTGAGAGAACACAACAGCTGATCCACCCGTGGATAAATTATTTCCAGCCGCGTCCCTTGTAGTCAGAGTCGCATTAATAGAGCTACCTGATAATACAGTTCCTGCTGATAATGTAAGTAGGGAAGTCAGTGGTGAAACCAATCCTGGAACTACGGTCACAGTGGGAAGTGTGGACGATACGGCCACACCATTAATGGTACCAGTGATGGTGGTGGCAGTGCCTGCGATAATTCCAACAAAAGTTGTGGAATAAGTTCCGTTGGTGTTGTCAGTGACGGCTCCAAAATTTCCAGTGCTAGTGCCACCAGTTCTATTAAACACAACAGTGGACGTGCCGGTGGTTAAATTATTTCCAGCGTTGTCACGGGCCTGTAGTGTGACCGTGATGGCACTGCCTGATAAAACTGTGGCATTTGATAATGTAATGACAGATTGAGCAGTGGAAATAATTCCAGGAAATACAGTCACTGTAGGAAGTGTGGTCGAAACAGCTGAGCCATTGATGTTAGCCGTGATTGTGGTCGCTGTTCCTGAAAGGACTCCAGTGAAATTGGCTGAGTAAGTTCCATTTCCGTTATCGATAACAGCTGAAATAGTTCCCGTACTTGTTCCACCGGTTCTTGAAAAACTCACCACGGCTCCACCGGATGTAAGTGCATTTCCAGCGGCGTCTCTGGCTTGTAAAGTTAAAGAAATGACACTTCCGGAATTCACATTGGAATTGGAAACGGTGATTGTGGAAGTCGCTGATGATCCTGTTCCAGGATTAACGGTAATGGTGGGAAGAGTACTTGTGACAGTGACTCCGCCGATGGTGGCTCCGATGGTGGTCGGTGTTCCAGCATTGATTCCTGTAAAAGTAGAAGTGTAAGTGCCGTTGGTGTTGTCATTGACAACACTGAAGCTTCCCGTGGATGTACCACCTGAGTTTGAAAATAAAATAGTGGAGCCACCGGTGCTAATGGTGTTTCCAGCAGAATCTCTTGCTTGTAAAGTAATTGTTGTTGAGTTTCCTGAACTCACTGTGCTTGATCCTACAGCAATCGTTGAAGCAATCGGAGAAATAGGTCCCGCGGTGACTGCGACGAGTGGTAATGTGGTGGTTACGTTCACTCCGTTGACTTGGGCTCTGACAGTCGTGGCTGTTCCTGCTAAAATTCCTGTGAAGTTTGAAGTGTAAGTTCCGTTGGTGACATCATTTGCAGCACTAAAACTTCCTGTGCTTGTTCCACCGGTGTGAGAAAACACAACGGAAGCTCCGCCCGTGACTAAAGCATTACCAGCTGCGTCTCTAGCGGTGAGAGTCGCAACAATTGAGCTACCAGATACGACCGTTGAGGCCGCCATTGCAATTGTCGAATTGGTGGCAGAAATCACTCCTGGTGTGACCGTGATCGTGGGTAAAGTTGTAGTCACAGGTGATGAATTAATATTGGCATTGATAGTTGTTGCTGTTCCAGCTAATACGCCAGTGAAATTAGAAGTGTAAGTTCCGTTACCTGCATAGGTCACAGCGCTAAATGTTCCAGTGGCAGTTCCACCGGATCTAGTAAATGTGACGGTAGCTCCACCTGTTGTTAAATTATTTCCTGCTGCATCTCGAGCTTGCAAAGTCACAATTGAAACAGTGGCTGATTGAATACTAGCACTTGAAACAGTCACTAAAGATGTCAGGGGGCTTGCAGCTCCTGGAAGAACAGTTAAAGTGGGAGACGTGGTTGTAACACTGGATCCACCAATGGTGGCACCAATGGATGTGGGTGTTCCTGAAACAAGTCCTACGAAGCTCGCTTGATAAGTTCCATTTCCATTATCTGTTGTGGCGCCGATGGTTCCTGTTGAAGTTCCACCCGAGAAATTAAACACGACTGTTGAACCACCAGAGGTCAGATTATTTCCAGCCGCATCTCGGGCTTGAAGACTTAAATTGACACTGGCACCAGATAAAACTGTGGAGCTTGCCACTGAAACAGTTGAGGTCACAAAAGAAATCACGCCAGGAGTGACAGTGATTGTAGGATTGGCGGTGGTCACATTAGTTCCACCAATGGAAGCTCTGATACTTGTAGCAGTTCCTGCAATGGCTCCAGTAAACACAGCGGTGTAGGTGCCGTTACCCACATCAGTGGTGGCTCCGATGGTACCAGTTGAGGTTCCGCCGGTTCTTGAGAACACAACAGTGGCTCCGCCTGTGGATAAATTATTTCCAGCTGCGTCCCTCGCTTGTAAAGTTAAAGTGACGTTATTGCCGGATGAAACTGTACTTGCTGAAACTGAAATCAGTGAAGTCGCTGTAGAAATTGTACCCACACTGACAGTCACAGTTGGAAGAGTTGTCGTGACAGCCACACCCGCAATTGTTGCACCAATTGTGGTGGCAGTTCCTGCCGTTACACCTGTGAAAGTGGCTGTGTAAGTTCCGTTCCCCACATTTGTGGTGGCACTGATGTTACCAGTGGAAGTTCCGCCGGATCTTGTGAACACAACAGTGGATCCACCAGTGGTTAAATTATTTCCAGCCGCATCTCTTGCGGTTAGTGTTAACGTAATTCCAGCTCCTGATTGCACTGTGCTTGTTGAAACGCTCACTAAAGAAGTAGCAGGGCTAATGGCACCCGCACTGACAGTCACTGTGGGCGAGGTTGTGGTCACAGCTACGCCACCGATGGTGGCAAAAATCGATGTGGCCGTTCCAGCGGTGACACCTGTGAAAACAGCACGGTAATTTCCATTTGCTAAATCAGAAGTGGCTGCGATGGTTCCTGTGGATGTTCCACCAGAATGAGTGAACACAACAGTGGATCCACCGGTTGTGATAATATTATTATTAGAATCTCTGGCCTGAAGATTTAAATTGAGCGTCGCACCGGAAGCCACAGTGGCTGAAGATACAGTGATTAAAGAATTAGCCACAGAGATCACACCAGGGATAACAGTCACAGTGGGCAGGGTGCTAGAAATTGCGGTTCCATTAATGGTGCCTGTGATCGTGGTGGCTGTTCCTGAAGTGACACCTGTAAAGACAGCTGTGTAAGTTCCGTTGCCCACATCTGTTGTTGCACTCACAGTTCCGGTTGAAGTTCCACCGGCTCTTGAAAACACGACTGTTGCTCCGCCTGTCGTTAAACTATTTCCAGCTGCATCCCTTGCTGTTAACGTGAGATTCACACTGGAGCCTGAGGCCACAGTGCTTGCTGAAACTGAAATCAAAGATGTAACAGGAGAAATATTACCAATACCAACGGTTACTGTTGGAAGAGTTGTCGTGACAGCCACACCCGCAATCGTTGCACCAATTGTGGTGGCAGAGCCTGCGATCACACCTGTAAAAGTAGCTGTGTAAGTTCCGTTCCCCACATTCGTGGTGGCACCGATGTTACCTGTGGAAGTTCCCCCGGACCTTGTGAACACAACAGTGGATCCGCCAGTGGTTAAATTATTTCCAGCTGCATCTCTTGCCGTTAATGTCAGAGTAATATTAGATCCAGAGGATACAGTGCTTGAAGAAACACTCACTAGTGAAGTGGCAGGGCTAATGGCACCCGCACTGACAGTCACTGTGGGCGAGGCTGTGGTGACTGATACTCCACCGATGGTGGCAAAAATTGAAGTGGCCGTTCCAGCGGTGACACCTGTGAAAACAGCACGGTAATTTCCGTTTGCTAAATCAGAAGTGGCTGCGATATTTCCTGTGGATGTTCCACCAGTATGAGTGAATCCAACTGTGGATCCACCGGTTGTGATAATATTATTATTAGAATCTCTGGCTTGAAGGTTCAGATTAATTGTGGAACCTGAAGCCACGGTGCTCGATGATACAGTAATCAAAGAGTGAGCAATCGAGATCGCACCCGGAGTTACTGTGACAGTGGGTAAAGTGGAAGTTATAGTCGTGCCACCAATGGTTCCTGTGATGGTGGTGGCAGTTCCTGAAGTCACACCAGTAAACAAAGCGGTGTAGGTTCCATTTCCCACATCTGTGGTGGCACTGATAGTTCCTGTACTTGTGCCGCCAGTTCTAGAAAATAAAACAGTGGCGCCACCAGTCGGAATATTATTATTAGCTAAATCTTTGGCTTGTAAAGTCAAAGTGATAGCTGATCCTGAAATCACAGTGGCCGAAGAAACAGTGATTAAACTTCTAACGGCAGAAATAACTCCAGGATTGACCGTGATTGTGGGAAGTGTGGTTGAAACCGGTGAGCCATTAATGGTGGCTCCGATGGTGGTGGCCGTTCCCGAAACCACACCTGTGAAAATAGAAGTGTAAGTTCCATTTCCCACATTAGTTGTAGCACTTAAAGTTCCAGTGGACGTCCCACCAGATCTTGAAAACACAACTGTGGCTCCGCCAACGGTGACATTATTATTAAAGGAATCTCGCCCTTGTAAAGTGACTGTTGAAGTCAGTCCTGAGTTGATCACGGCACTGGACACAGTAATTAAAGAATTAGCTGCTGAAATTCCACCAGAAGTTACACTTAATGTGGGAAATGTATTTGTAACCGCTGATCCACCAATGGTGGCACTGAGTGTGGAAGGCGTTCCCGCAACGGCGCCTGTGAGGCTGGCTGAGTAAGTTCCATTTCCATTATCAGTGACACTTGAAAAACTTCCTGTGGATGTTCCACCCGAAAAAGCAAATGCAACTGTTAGTCCACCCGATGTGATATTATTTCCAGCCGCATCTCTGGCACGAAGCACTGCTTGCACAGAATTTCCTGCCACCACTGACGTGGGGTTCCCGGTGATGCTGACCTGTGATTGGGCCAGTGACACCACACCAGGAGTGACAATGACAGAAGGTAAAGTTGTGGTAACAGCCACACCGTTGATGGTGGCTCCGATACTGGTGGCGGTGCCTGCCACAGCGCCTGTGAAGGTGGCTGTATAAGTTCCATTTCCGTTATCAGTGGTCGCACTAAAAGTTCCTGTGCTTGTTCCACCAGTTCGATTAAATAAAACAGCAGATCCACCTGCAATCAAATTATTTCCTGCTAAATCTCTGGCTTGTAATGTGACTGTAATATCATTGCCACTTTGCACAGTGCCAGAACTAACACTCACTAAACTTCTGCTGACCGCAATGGCACCAGGGGTGACTGCAAATGTTGGAAGAGTCGACGAAATACTTGTGCCTGACATCGTGCCAGTCACTGTGGTTCCAGTGCCCACTAGAACACCGGTTAAATTGGCTGTGTAAGTGCCGTTTCCATTATCAGTGACAGCGGACAATGTGGCAGTGGCTGTTCCACCTGTGACACCTAAAGTAACAGTGGCTCCGCCCACAGGAATAATATTTCCTGCTGAATCCCGGGCCTGAACAGTCACAACTGTCGATGTTCCTGAAGCTAAGCTATTAGAAGCTAAACTAATTGTACTTTGACTGGCAGAGGGTGGAGGATAACCCACATTAATTTGAAAAATTCTTTCTGCTGTTAAGCCCGATGAATTTCCAGTGGCTGTGATTTTGAGTTCAAAAGTTTGTCCGGCAGCGACTAGTTGTGGTGTCCAGTTTAAGGTCGTAGGGCTTCCAGCAAAAGTCGCATTACCTCCGCCTTGATTCAGCAGCGTGGTGCATAGGCTTGCAGCACCAGACACATTTCCGTCAGCAAAATTATCATATCTGCAAGAATAAGAAATGGTTTCGCTGTCAACAGAGGCTCCCACAGGGATCACAGGAGTGATCGCATTACCGGCTACGATATTTTGTCCGCTGATAACAGCTAAAGTAGGAGGCCTATAAACATTGGCCACTTGAATAGTAAAACTTCTTGAATAGGGAACTCCGTAGTCATTCAATAAACAACCAAGTCCCACAGTGCCTGACCAGTTGCCAGGGCCGTTTTTATAATTGGGACTACACTGCACTCGGTAGGGTGAAGTCAAAAGGGTACAATTCAGATCCGAATCACTTTGTGAATTCAAAGCAATTAATTGAGGGATATTACTTTCCACATCCGTGCAGTAGCCAGCAAGATCCAAAGTGGTGGCAGGAGATCCCTCACTGGCTGCTAAATCAGGAATAGCATTAAAGGCACCCAACTGATCTGTTGTGATGGCTCGGTCCACAGTGTTGATGTCGGGTAAACCTAAAACGTTCAATGCATTCACACGGTAAGTATAAGCCGTATTGGGATTAAGACCTGTCACCACATAGGAATTGCTAGAACCAGTGGCTGATCCAATTTGCACAGGTGAGCCGCTCGATACATCATAAATAGCAAAAGAAGAGGCACCGGTGATGGCAAGCCAGCGTAAAGTGACTCGGGTTGTGGTCACATCCGCTGGTAAAACAGCATTCAGGCCTGCAAAGTTAAGTAAGCCAACAGCTGTTCCCCGTAAGATTGCTCGGTTGGAAAACAAAATGGTTTCGTCAAGTACAGGAGCAAATTCCACAGTGATAAAGTCTTCGATGAAACCTGCGGTGTTAGGATTAAAGGAGATGGACATATTACAGGTTTGTCCAACTGTCAGTGTGTCACCGATATTGCAATTTGTGCTGACCAAAGAAAAATTAGCAATGGTAGGAGCGACTACGTTAATGATTTTCACATCAACTTTGGCGCCATTTCTGACAGTGATTCCTGAATTTTGTACAGCACCGTTCAGGATGATGTTGCCGAAATCAAGAGGGTTGGGGTTAAATACGAGGGAGTCATTACCGATGCCGCCGTCTTCAATGATGCTATCTTTAATTCCCACCAGTTTATCAATAAGCTCACCACCGGTTCCACAACCAGTGATAAACAAAAATAGAACTAATAAAATTCGGTGGCTCAAGATCATCCTTAAAACATCCCAAAGACCTTTCGGTCTTTTAGAATACACATGTATTCTTAAGGACTTATCGGTGGAAAGTGATATTCACATAAGAGTGCTTGGGGGATTTTGTAAAAAAACTAGATAAAAGTGTATTAAAATTGGAAAAAGCCTAGCTTGCTTTCTCAATTTTAGTCGAGGCCAATAGATTCCCAAGACGAGACGAAAATTGAGACCTTGCGACCTTAGAGTCCTGATTTTCTGGACTCATACTTTTATAAAATAAATGCCGACTTTTTTCCAGTTCCAGGGATCTTGCAATAGAGAGCTTAATTTGTGTTAAATCCACAGGTTTTTCTAAAATATCACAGGCCCCAAGCCTAAGGGCATTGATGGCGATGTCTTTCGATGCACAACCAGTAAGAAGTATAAAGGGTGTCATCATTCCTTCAGAGCGTAAAACCTTAAGAAGTTCGAGGCCATTGAGATCTTTCATATTGTGATCTGAAATAATCAAGTCAAAGCTACCAGTCATGCATTCTTCGTAGGCTTGCAAAGGAGTTGAGCAAATTTTTATTTCGCAGTGATCATCACTTAAGATGCCATGCAGAGATTCAAGTAAATCCACTTCATCATCTATCATTAAAATCTTTGTTGGCATCTGATTGACCCCTTTATGCTTTAGCGCATTGACTATTTCGGAAGAAATCCAGATTCACTTGATCGATTCTGATCGCTATTAATTGAGTTTAATGTGGCGTCCAGAAATGTTCTGTTTTGAAGCGCTCAGTTGCTGTTTCAGAGCCTTAGTCATATTATAAACCATCATGATGACACGTAAAAATTTTTTAAGAGCTTTCGTTGGTATCTCGGGGTCTGCATTTCTAAGTAAATTTATTTTTTCTCGATCCTACACGCGTACGACCACTGTGTATTTTCCTGAAGGAAAAAGTCTGAAAGACTACCGATCCGATCGGTCCCAATGGATTCAAAACACTGATAACTTCAAAGAATTTCTGGCGTGGGCCAAGCGGACTCAGCTTATCCAAGGGCATTTGACTTCCTACTTCAACGGAGTTGTCACGTTTAAAGTTAAAGCAGAGACATTAGAAAAACTAATGGCTTACGAAAAATTAGCAGCCAATATAACAAAGAACAATCACAGCCAGCTTGTAAAATTAGGATATTCCTTCAAAGTGAAAACATCCTACGGTCATTTTTGGCAAAGCTAAATTAAAGCTTAGTGATCACTTCATCTAAAAATAAATCCAAGTGACCCACCAAATGCAAATCATTCTTCAGTAGGTTGTACTTCTCGATGATAACAGGCTTCATTTTTGGATCTATTTTTTCTTTATTTAATAGCTCAGCTAAAGTTAGCATATTGAAAGCCACAGAATCTTGACCTGGTAAACCCACATATTTTTTGCAGTCGCTTAAAGTTTGGCTTAAATTTTTGCTTATGTTCTGATTGAAGCCAGCTAACTTCATAAAGGCCACCAATGAAAGATCAAAAGAAAGCCCAGTGGTGCACACTTTTGGTTTAACCGAAAAATCCCGCTGAACTAAAACAATGGATTCAGGGACAAATGTCTTTAGCTTATACTGAATGTACATCTTGAATAATAAATTATTGATGTAATTGGAATCGTAGCCTTCTGGAAGTCTGGAATAGAGCTTGGAAACTGCATCGATTTCGGTTTTTGCTTGTGGATACAGTCCTTGTTTTAATAAAAGCACAGATTTAATTTTAGAGTACCTGAGTTTAAGTCTGGCGAAATTTTCTGGAAGATTCAGAGCTAGGATTTTATCGGTGGACTGTAAGGCTTCTTTAATCTTGGGCTCATTCCACTTCATTGATAAAAGATCATGGGACAGGTTCAGCAACTGCAGTAAAGAATTCACTCTTTTCACAATATCACTTTTAATAACTTCATTTTTGATAACTTGAGCTTTGTTTGTGTAATTAGGTGAAGCGTAATAATAGTGCTGTAAAAAAGCGAAGCTGTGAGTCAGTAGAAGGGCTTGCTCGGTGGCAGGAATCAAGGTTTTCAGTTCAGCCATGCACTTTTCAAACTTGGCTGTTAAAAAAAGATCCGAATACAGACTGCACTGGCTGTTCGTCACATTGGCTATTTGATCTATTCTTTTCATTTTGATGAGGGTCGATTTGTATTTTTCTAAAATATCATTTGTTTTAAGAGGTCCCAGTTTGGCTAAAAGTTTATGATAATAGTCATCTTCAGCCTGGGCATTCTGAGGGCCTCGAGGAAACTGTAGCACACGTGCTAATAAAGACTGGGTATCGGAAAATGTTTTATCTTTTGGAAACTGGCTTTCGATTTCCGTTAAAAGCATAATAAGTTGGACGGACTGGTAAATATTTTCCTTATATGTTTTTTCCGTGAGGGTCGAAATCTTAGAATTGACTAGAGTTTTAAATTTGGTCGCTTCAGCTAAAGAAATTTTTTGCGGTGAGAAAACTTGATTGAAATAAGAATCAAAAATGGGATCTGACGTTTTTGCAAAACTCAAACTTGAAACTAAAATAAGCAGAAAAAATTTTATAATCATTTTTCAACTATAGACCCAATATTTGCAGTTTTCAAAACACTAAATAAAAAAAAGCCGCAGTCTTAATCAACTGCGGCGTAGTGACTTAATCTAAGCGGTCATTGATTTTGTGAGGCTTAAAACTTGATTAGATTCAAAATTATCAGAAACAAATTTCCAATTAATGTGACCCCAAAAAGTTTCTAGGTATTTTTGTCGAGCATTGCGGTAATCCACATAATAAGCATGTTCCCAAACATCAGCCGTTAATAAAGGACGCGGTCCACCACCAGTGAATGGCACGGCCGCATTGGAAGTGGAAACCAAGCTTAGTTTACCAGCTGCATCGGCACATAGCCAAATCCAGCCCGAGCCAAAGGTTTTCATTCCGCCGTCAATGAACTTTTCTTTGAGTTGATCAAGGCCACCGAAATCTTTTGTGATGGCAGCCATCAAAGAATCGCTGGGTTTTCCACCTTTACCTTGAGGGCAAAGACCGAACCAATAAAAAGTATGATTCCAGATTTGTGCTGCATTATTAAAAATACCACCCGAAGAAGAGACAACGATTTCTTCTAAGGATTTGCCTTTTAATGATGCATCAGTATCAATAAATTTGTTGAGGTTATCGATGTAAGCCTTGTGATGTTTATCAAAATGAAAAGACATTTGTTCTTCATTTAAGAAAGGGGCTAGGCCAGTTTTTGGGTAGGGAAGTTCGGGTAAGCGAAACATAAAGACTCCTTGGTTTAGCAGTTTTGTCGGTTGCCATCATGATAAAGTATGAATCTTAACAAGCAAGTCATTTCATGACTTGACCCTCATTCACTTTGCATTCTTGATAGGTAACACAACAAATCTTTTAAAAGGAGATGCAAATGAAATCAGTAATTATAGCGCTTGTGATGACGCTCGCTTTCACAGCTCAAGTTCAAGCTTACGGCACTAAGGAAATGAAAAAAGTGGCACCTACAGCACCTGTTGTAACACTTGATATCGTAGACACGGCGGTTGGCGCAGGACAATTTAAAACTTTAGCTGCTGCATTAACGGCTGCTGATTTAGTCACCACTTTAAAAGGGGCCGGACCTTTTACAGTTTTTGCTCCCACTGACGATGCTTTCAAAAAACTTCCAAAAGGAACATTGGAAAAACTTTTGAAGCCTGAAAATAAAGCCACTCTTGCTAAAATCTTAACTTACCATGTGGTGGGTGCAGAAATTATGGCAAAAGACGTAAAAGCAGGACCAGCAAAATCGGTAGCAGGATCTGACCTTAACATCACAACAGTGGGCGGCGTTAAGATTAACGGGACTTCTGCGGTCACAAAAACGGACATCAAAGCAACAAATGGCGTGATTCACATCATCGACACAGTTGTTTTACCTCCTGATGTAAAGCTGTAAGACTTAAGTCTCAAATTAAGACAATTTTTTGGAATGAATATTGTACCTCAGTCAAGAAAGCTTGGCTGAGGTATCCATTGATAAAAACTCTGTTTACATCGAAACTTCAAGCGGAACTGACATTAAAGGTTTAGAAAAATTCTTAAAACCAACAGGCTCAAAAATTTCTTGGTTTAAGCACCCTTACAATCAAGACTCAACGGTCCCGCACTTTGAAAAGTCTTCTAATAAAACCCTTCAGGCCCATCACACAGCTTCAAGAACCATAGTCACAACCCTTAATGGCAGAAAAGTGGCCATCAAAATGCCCACAGACCATCCCTTCGGACCTAGTAAAGAAATGCAAAAAAACAAAGTGAATATGAATGCGGATCTCAAGTACTCAGTGGCCAGAACCAAGGCCATTCAGCACATTGATGCGGAATTAGGACCGGACAATTTTTTATTGATTCAAAAAGAAATTGCAGCCGTCATTGATAAGACCACAAAAAATGGATTTTTAATCAGAGATTTATCTTTACTTGAAGATGGAAATTACTATTTGCCAGCCCATATCCTTCCCTATGTGGGAAAAGAAATTGCGCAGCAAAATAATATTTCTTTCAGTCAATTCTGGGAAAAACATTGGGCTGAAAGCTTAGGTCGCTTTCAAGCCAGGCTCTTGATTCGACACGGTATGGAAGTTCGAGCCGTGATTCCACAAAATTTTCTGATTCAATTGGATCCACAAATGAAGCCCACGGGACGGCTGGTGTGGCGAGATTTAGCCGAGTCCCATCTGATTATGGACATTGCGGAAGCCATAGGGCTTGAAGCTTTCGTGGACCGGGACATGTTGAATGGAAGCTGGGGCGTGAAATCCACAGTGCACGTGGATAGTGGAAATATTCATTGGAGATTTAATGATGTGTCTCAAACACTCTCCGTTGATGAAATGGTAAGCTGGAGTCAGCGGCATAATGTTGCTTATAAAGCTGAAATTGAAAATCTTTTGCAAATCAAAATTCCAGAAAATACCAGTGTCACCCAGTTCATTAACTCCCAAACCCAAGATTCTGATTCCCTTTTGATGAGAAAAATCCAAGACTGGCATTTTAAGCAACGTAAAAAATCAGCGAATTAAATCCTTGATATTCAAAAAATGACATAAATAAAATCTTTTTATATCATATTATGATAGTTTATGAATTTAGCTTGTAGGTTTTTGTTTTCGAAGTCAAAAAGAGTGAACAACAAGGAGCATTTATGACAACTGAACAAAGTTACCAAATCAATAAAATCAAAGCAGCAATCAAAGATCAGATCAAGAAAAAAGATCTGACCTACAGTGATCTTGCAAAGGAACTTCAATGTTCTCTGCCGACTGTGAATCGCATACTTGGAGATGAAGAGCTCACATTGAGTCGTCTGCTGGACTTATGTAAAATCGTGGATATTGAGTTCTCAGATTTGGCCCAGCTTCTTAAAAGTACCACACCCAACACGGTCTCATTTAGTGAGCAGCAAAATGAGTTTTTGGTTAAAAACCCTAGTCACTTTGCCTACCTCTTGCAATTAATGGCAGATGAAACGCCCAAATCTATCGCCACACAATTTGGCTTGAATCAGAAATCTACTGATAAATATTTGATACATTTGGAAAACCAAGGACTCATCAAGGTCTCACGAAGTGGAAAAGTTAAGCCCATCATGGAAATGCCAGATTTGGGTTCTGGAAAGCTCGCCCGAAAATACTTCTCTAACTTGATTGACACTACTGCTCACTTCTTTAAAGCGCATATTTTAAAAGGCTTTACGAAACAAACAACAGAATCAGCCACATCTTTTTCCACCATGGCCATCGATCTGTCGCAGGAGACTTTTTTGCAATTCAAAAGCGAGCAAGAGGCTTTGCTTAAAAAATACTCAGATCTTTCCAGGTTAGAAACTAAGGCCAAGAAGAAATCAGATCTTAAAATGGCCGTTGTGACATTGGGTTACACTCTTGTGGAAAAAGATAACGATCTGATTCCGTCGATCTCTAATGTGTTCGGTAAAATCGAAAATTTTTGATTATCATTTTGACTTCATAGCCCAGTGGCAGTTGAATTTTATCTATATGAAATCAATTATCTCAAGTTTAATCTTTTTGTGTTTTTATAATTCAACATGGGCCGCCAGTTTCGTGGATGTGCGAAGTGAAGAGTCAAGATGGATTGTGGAAGTGATTCAGGAATCCACGGACGGGTGGCCTGAAATCAAAGAACGGTCGACTTATCCCACACAAGAAATGGCTTTGGATAAGAAAATTCAATTGGAAGAGACTTTGCCAGACCTCACCAGTGACCGAATGTTTGTGCGACCTCAAATGGCCCAAGTCAATCTTTGGACGCCACAAAATGCATGGTCTTACGAGTGGGAGCAAAAATACTCCGAATGGATTGAAAAAAATGTCTCGAAGAATTTTTTTCTTGATTACAAAATTCCCACGGACTGTGCGGACGTGGCTTATTCTTTGAGATGGATTTTTGCCAGGATCAACAGCTTACCCATGGCTTCAAAGTTAGGATCTTTAAATACTTTGATGACCAACGAAACGGTGAGGCCTCAGTGGGCCGTGCTTCCCACGGATCCTGTCTGGCACAAAGATCAAAGATTTATGGCGGCCCTGACCTATGTGACAACTATGACCTACACTCACACTTTGTGGGATGATTCCTATCCCATCAAGCTTGATCGGAAGTATTTTTTATCTGGAGTTTATCACTTAAGTTTGGATGGAGGTTCTGGACATACACAAGTAGTTAAGTGGTTAGGAAGTGATAATCAATCGCCCTTTATAACTCTCAATTCAACGGTTCCCCGAGCTGTTCGAAGTTTATCAGAGACCATTTACTCTGGATATGTCCCCAAGCCAAAACAAAATGCATTTTTAAAATTTCGCTGGGCTGTGCAAACGAAAAATGGTGTGGTTTTAGCTAATGCCGCTGATATGTATGACTATTCATTGGAACAATTTTCTTTTGCTTCAGATTCCAATCAGTATCTGACAGATTTACTGAAAAAATTAGGCTACGAAGGTGGAGAACAATCTATCATTGCTTTTTTAGCGAGGGATTTAAGCGAACAGTTTCAAATTCGAAAATCCATAGTCGATGAGGGCTATGAAAAATGTCAGGTCTTAGATTGCCAGCCTGGTACCGAGGCTTGGGAAAATTATAGTACGCCAAGCCGAGATTCCCGAATCAAAGCAAAAATTGAAATGTTAGAGGCCCTTTCAGGTTCAAATACTAGCTACGGTGCAGGTTTTGATTCTCAGGTAGTGGTTCAGTTTGAAGGTTTAGCATGGTCAAGTATGGCCATTGTTTGGAATTGGAAGCATAAAAAGTTTAATTCTGATCCACGTGTTACACCCATCGAGCGATGGGGAGCCGGTTACAACTCTTGGCTGAATCATCAGGTTAGTTTTATTGAAAGCTTGCTTAGCCAACGCTTCGAAAAACTGACATCTGCTAAAATCATTTGTGAAAAAGAGGCTTGTGATTTTTCATCAAAAAATTGGGACCTGTTAGGAAGCCATGAAATTGACCGAAAGATTTTGAATCAAATCAACTACATGAAAAATGGAAGAGACTTGCTTCCAAAAGAAATTCAACAGCTGCTAAGCCAGAATAACAATCAAGAATTATTCTCTGTGGAAAAGGAATCCATCACAATTAATAAATTGTTAACTTTGGGGCATCAATGGAGTTCGTCACCCAATGCAAGCCTTCGGGACCAATGGGCCATTGGTAAGAAGGTCATGCTGGTGGCTTTGAAATCTCCTTCGGATAAAATTTATTTTAAAAGGTGGCTGATCAATGTCAGTCATCAATCGGTCATCGATTATACCACAAATGAAAAAGTGCATTTGCCTGGGCAGCTGATATTAGCTTTTAACGGAGCTCCTGTTTTATTAATTAAATCTGAAGGACGCTATTTTACCTATGAACTTAAAACCAATCATCTTCAGCCTATTCCTCAGTTTGATTATGTCTCTTTACAAGAGAGTCATACTTTCAACGATAAAATGGTCACATTTCAAGACCAGGTTCATGTTTGGCAATTGGATGCTGATCTTGTAAAATTTGAAAAAGTAAAAAGTTTTTCAACTCCTGGGCAAGTGATCAACGAAGATTTTATTGGTGTGGAAGGTCAAATTTATGACGTGGCCTGGGATCGATTTTATGAACCTGGAATAGCCTATAATGTGATGCAGGTTACGAATCATTTTTTTACTTATAAGGTGAACTTAAAAACTTATATTGTGAGCCGTCTATCAGGAGAAAGAAAATTTCTTTTTGAGACTGATTTGTTTACTCTTTTCGATACGGATTTAGACAAAAGACTTATCATGTTCACCATGTTTGGATCCAACAATGGAGGCCAACCTGGATCACGGTTTTTGCATTTTGATGACAACTTTCAAATCAGTAATGATCAGATTATTAATGAATACTGTGGTCTTAATTTTTCTATTTATGTCAGCTGTTTTAGTTTCGGAAATTCCATTTATGAAATAAAAAATGGCAAACTTGAATTGATGAACACGGATTCCACTACTCTTTGGGTTAATGAAAACTACACGGTGAAAAAAGTGGGCTCTTTCAATCATCTGATCGAGCGAAAAACCAATCAAATTTTAATGAAAGCTCATCAAATTTTACCGATCAGTGCGCAGTTGGTGGCTGTTAAAAAAGCGGATGGGGAAGGATTTCATCTTTTTAATCCTCAAAAATCAGAGCCTTTGGTGACCCACATTATGCCAGGTGAATTTATTGGCTCTTATTACTACAAAGGTGGTCTGATGCTGACTGACAGTGAAGATTACGATCAATTGATTTTTGTTGATTCGGAACTTGATTAAAATCGTATCATTTTGAGAAAACCTTTAGAAATCATGGAACCAACCGATAAGTCTGTATGGCGCTACCACGGTTGGTTTCCCTCACATTTTTACTGCTGATTTTACAAGGTTGTGGAGCTCCACCTGAAGCTGGAAAATTAATCGAAGGCAATGATAAAAAACCAGCGGCACTTGAACTCACCGCTATTTCCTATGTGGCGAATGGATCACCGGTCAACCTCACGGCCCCCTTTGCAGCCGCACTTAGTTTTCAGCCGGATTTGAGCACTGGTATTTGTTTATCATTTCTTAACGAAGCGGAAGTCACTTTCATAGGAACCTATGAACTTGCGACCACTTCTAGTTTACGAGTCATTGGCCCAGCTGTATCAAATATCCAGCTCTCGGCTGGAACCTTTACTATCAGAACTTGTTTAAGTGTTGGTAGTACCGCGGTCAGCCTTGCGGCCTTATCACCAGATGGACAGGCCAGTGACAGCCTTAATTTCTCAATTTCCATTTCAGCCGTGCTTAGGTCCTTGGCATTTGGTCACCCTCTGTATCCTAGCCCAGGTTTTAGAACCTCCGCTGGATCTGCCTCATCATCCAGTTTAGTGGGTGGGTCTCTTGATTCCAGACAGTTTTCAGTGAGTGATAGTACTGTGACTTCAGTGGCTTCAACAGGAAATACGTCTTTTCGTTTAACTGTTGGGTTTCCAAGCATTGTGAAAGAGATGAGCCCATGAGAATTCTGTTCATTTTACTTATTTCATGTTTTTCACAAGCCCAGGTTTTTAATAATAAACTTTCCGTGCAGGGTTTTTTAAAAGTGGGGACCACGGCAGTTAATGATGTTTCTGGTTATCCCATGCGGTTTTTAATTAAAAGAAATTCCACTGTGATCTGGTGCCAAGATTCTGCAGCTAACGTGCCTGTGATCTCGGGAATATTTTCGAGTTTACTTGCGGGTACTTCCAACTGTCAGGCTTTATCGAACACTTTAGAAGCCAGTTTGTTTAATCATAGTCTTAACAGTGATAATTTTATTGTGGATGTGGTGGTTGACGTCAATAAAGATGGCTTCGGCGGAGCGGATGATGCCACATTTGCAGGAATAGATCTTGTTCCCTCGCCTTTGGCCATACATGCCAATCTTGCCGAAGTGGCAAAATCTTTATCAATCACTTTACCGATTAGCAGTGGCGGCACTGGCGCAACAACAGCTGCTGGTGCCAGAACCAATTTAGGTTTAGGCTCTGTTTCTGCGGTGAACACCAGCGGGGTTGCCACCGATGTGCTTTTGGGAGATGGAACTTTTGGTGCTGTACCGTCACCAGTTAATTTTTCAGGAAATTTGAGCGGGGACGTGTCAGGAACTCAAAGTGCAACTGTGGTCACTGCTTTGAGAGGACAAAATATTTCAACAACAGCTCCCACCAATTCCCAAGTTTTGGTTTGGAACAATGCTTTATCGCAGTGGGTACCAAGCACTTTAGTTTCAGCAAACATTGCGGATGCTGTTAGTACCAACACCGCCAGCCGGCTTGTCCTTCGAGATGCCACAGGAAATTTTGCAGCCAATGTCATCACAGCTAGCACTTTTTCAAACGCGGCTGGTACCACAACAACTATCGGTAATACGGCCACTACTTCTGCGACAATCGTTCAAGCGGGCACTGGAAAAGTTAGAATCGGTGCCACCGGCACAGCTGTGACGGGCATGGGAGCTTGTACCATCGCCTCATCTGTGATCACAAGGACTGCCACAACCAGAACTTGCACAGGAATTCCTGCAAGCACCGGAGTGGCCGTTTACTGCTCTCCTGCTGCCGCTCTATCATCAGCTAATACGAATAGTGTTTTCTGTAGAGCCTCGGGAACTGCCAATCAAGTTGTGTGTAACACCACAGTCACCAACACAATCAACACAACCTATAGTTGTATGTGGATGCAGCCTTGAGTTATCGACTCATCAAAAATCAATCTGGCTTAAGTATCATCGAAGCCCTTGTAGCCATCGGTATCATGTCCATGATGATTGCTTTTTTTGCTCAGTCTCAAGTTAATCAAATGAAAGAAATGAAAGCATTAAACGAAAAAATAGCTATTCTTGATTTTGAAAAATTACTAATCTCAGCTCTTTCTGATGGCTCCACTTGCCAGCATGTTTTAAATAATCCAGCACCACTGACATTTAACTCCACAACCATAACAAGCACCACGCCTGCTGTGTTGACGCCCTCAACCCCCTTATATGCTGGAGTTAGATCAGGTGTGCCAGGCCCTGTCGTTGCTCAGGTGGGGCAGAGAATTTCACCCGCAACCAATTCACTGACCATTGATTCCATTAGACTTGTCATTACAGAAGGTAGTGCAGGAAATTTTAAAGGTTACTGGGAAATTGCACTGAATCCTGCAGGTATGGTGAGGGCTTTAAAGCCCGTGCGAATTCAGACAGTGATGGCGGGTGATATTACTATTCCAACAAGCACCAGTATTACTAGTTGCATGGGTGCTAGCACCACAGCGCTGACGGTGACCCGAAGACCTAACAGTGTGACGGCTTGGCGGTGGCCAACGGCCTCAGTCAGTTGCCAAGCTGATGAGTATTTAGTTTCAGGTGGTGGAGGCTGTATCAGTCTGGGGCCTCCCGGCACAGGATTTATGTTTATTAGAGCCTCTCAACCAACCGCCGATAACCTTGGGTGGACATTATCTTGCGATACCCCAAGATTGCAAAATGCACGGGCTGAAGTGTTTGCTCTTTGTGCAAAAAGATAAAGCAGAGGCCGATTTTTAATTCTACATTTATCACAGTTTTGTGCTAAACAATTTTGCTAATAAGGGAGATTTTATGAAAATTATTCTTTTAGCATTAGCAATCAATTTGACTGTTACAGCCGCTCAGGCCAGCTGTGAAGTTGCACTTTATGTGTTAAAAAATCAGCCTGGAAGTCCTATTATACAAAAAATGACCAAAGCTTTTGATCAGGTTTTAAAAAAAGTAAACAAAGATAATCAAGCTTATGCTGTGTCAGGGCCTTTGCAAGCTCAAGACGCAGATTATATGTATTTAGTGATTCCTGAAAGTAATGGCAAAATTTCTGTCAGTGTTAACAACTTACTTCTGAATCAAAATCTTTACCGTAATGTTTATAATTCAGATGCCTTTATTAGTGAAAATGCAGTGGTAAAAACATTGGCAACTGATTTCGAAACTGAAGCTTTGCCTGAACTCAAGTACTGCCAAGATGAATAACGACAGTCTATCGATTAAAGCCACTCAAAAAGAGTGGATGGGTCTTTTCGTTCTTGCTCTTACTTGCATGCTTTATTCGATGGATCTGACGGTTCTTAATTTAGCCGTCCCCCAGCTTAGCCGGGCCTTGAATCCCACGCCTTCACAGCTTTTATGGATCGTCGACATTTATGGTTTTTTCTTAGCTGGTTCATTGATCACCATGGGAACCCTGGGTGATCGTATCGGACGAAGAAAAATGCTGATGATTGGTGGGGCTTTGTTTGGCACAGTATCGGCTGTCGCAGCTTTCTCTCATTCTTCTGAAATGCTCATTATTTTAAGGGCTCTGCAAGGAATGGCAGGGGCCACCTTAGCGCCTTCTACTCTTTCATTGATCCGAGTGCTTTTTCGAAACCCTCAGCAAAGATCCATTGCCATTGCTCTATGGGGCACCAGTTTTTCTGTGGGTGGTCTGATCGGACCTCTTGTCGGCGGATTACTCATTGAAAAATTTTGGTGGGGCTCGGTCTTTTTAATTAATGTCCCCGTGATGATTGTCATGCTTATCTTAGGCCCCCTTTTGCTTCCTGAGTTTAAAGATCCCAAAGCAGGGAAGTTGGATCTGACCAGTGCAGCTCTTTCTTTGCTAGCTGTGCTATTGATTGTACTGGGTTTAAAAAGTATTGCAGAAAGTGGTTTGCAAACAATGCCAATCAGTTATTTACTCGTTGGAATTTTAATGGCTTACCTATTTATTCACCGACAAAAAAAGCTAAAAGATCCATTAATTGATCTTCATTTATTCAATAACAAAAAATTTAATTCTCTGATGGCGACTAATTTCTTTACCATGTTTGTGGTGTTTGGAACTTTTATTTTTACAGCTCAATACATGCAGCTCATTATGGGATTAAGTCCTTTAAAAGCAGGCTTGTGGTCCATGACTTTTTCAGCTGGTTTTATTATTAGCTCTTTGCTTTGTCCCATTATTGTTAGATTTATTAGACCTGCCTTTGTTATGGCAGCCGGTCTAATCCTTGGGGCCACAGGATTCGTATTTGTTTCTCAAGTTAACGGTGTTACAGACATTATGCAACTTGGATGGGGGACTTTTTTGTTTTCTCTTGGAAGCTCGCCCGTTTTGCTATTTACAACCGGAATGTTAATTAATAGTGCACCTCCAGAAAAAGCGGGGGCTGCTGCGGCCATATCAGAAACCAGCAATGAATTGGGTGGTGCTTTGGGAATCGCAGTGCTTGGAAGCTTAGGCACTTATCTGTACCACAAGAAACTATTTCAGTCCCCTCTGGCGTCGACTGACTCAGGTTTACAAACAGCCTTATTAGGAACTTTGGAAAATGCCATCCGCTACGTGGAAAATAAATCGAGTTCACTATTAGAACTGGTTCACACTTCTTATATTCAGTCCTTTGAAGTTGTGATGCTCGTGTCGTGCTCTGTTTTGTTATCCATAGCTGTACTTGTAGTCATTCAGCTTCGTGATGTGAAACTGGAAGATGAGGCTTAGTTATTGGCAATAAGCCATTGCCATATTTTTCTGTGCTTTAAGATAAATATATATTTGTTCTGATAGCAGTGCGCGGGTTTGAGCTAATTCTGCAAGACGTGCAAAATGTTTAACATTGGCTCCACCTAACGTTAGTCCATTTTTTAATCGTGAAGGTTCAGAGTTTAAATGACTTTCAATTTCAAATTGAGTTTTTAACAGTGCATTTTGAATGGTTTTTAAGTCTTTTTTCATTTCTGGTAAAGAGACCTGAACTTTTAATTCTCCTGACTGACTGGTTAGTTCGTAAATTCCTCTGCCAATTAAATAAACAGACTCGATATGGGCAGAGGAAACTGATAGTGCTACAACTGTCGAATTATAAAGACCCGTTGATAATGCATTCAATTTCAAAAGCTCTGCCACAGTTAAAGCAGCAACAGTTCCTACAGCTCCTTGTGGAAGTCTAAGAAACGTAACAATACTTCCGATAAGACCTGGATTTAATTTAAAATAATAAGCTGCTAAGCTTCCTGAAAGCATTAAACTTCCAGAAGCGATGGCTATGGATGATGAGACCTGGCTAAGATTTTGTGCATCTTGATAAATCTCAGTTATATGATTGGAAGCTGCAAAATAACTTTGTGTCATCCCTTGAGCGACTTGAACTTTTTGATTCCAGTTTTCTGTACAAAGGGCATTAGCGTTATAAGAGAATATAAAAGGCATTAAGAATTTAATTATGTTTTTCATAGCCGAATTCTATCACTTGGAAGATTGAGATAGAAACTGTCACATTATTTGACAGTTAAATTTACAATTCAAGAAAGTCACTGTGTAAACTTTTGCTACACTTTTATTTGTTTACAACTAATAGGTTGAGCTACGCATTGGTATTTAAATAGCTAACAATCACCCTGGGTCATCAATGAATTTCAAGTCACTCGATTGGGACGAATCATGGTTGTACGATTAGCGGCTGGTGGAAAAGTTCCCTTGCATACTGATGTGGGATCCTATTTTGAAAACTACTTCCGTTTGCACATTCCAATTCTCACGAATCCCGAGGTCTACTTTATTAGTCAAACCTCAGGTCTTCATGAAGTCATGGAAGCGGAAAAAATTTATCAACTGCGAAATCGCAAGCCCCATGGGGTGGTGAACGCTTCAAATCAGCAGCGTATTCATCTCATTGTGGATGCCTTTTCTGAAAAAACAGAGCTCAAATACGTCAATTTTAGTTCAATAACTTAATTTTAAAATAAAGTTTATTTAAACTCACAGCGCATTTGTACTTTGCCTGCTGGGTCAAATACGATACCACCGACTGTGCCACCGTGGTTCAGGTTCGTGATTCTAAAATCTCCAGCGAACTGTGTATTTGTGATTCTTCTTAAAACAACCGAGTAATTGCCAAACCTGGATGAGCCAAAATCATTTCCACGGCCATTATTTTCACACTCAACGATCAGGTCTTTAGTCATATCTGTGGTCCGTGCTCGTCCTGACATACCGAAAATGGCAGCTCTTCGGCATAACAGCAAGCGACTGCTTTGTGTTGTAATCACTAAGCTTGCTTCACCAAAAGCACTTGTGACTACGATGTCATTGATCTCGGCGCCTAAAACTTTTTGAGTGGCATCAACGCCCTGACATTTGATGCTTTGGCCCGTTAGATACTGGTTTTTTTCCAGCTGTTTAATTTTGTCGGCTGGATTTCCAATGTTGATTTCTGTGTTCAGCTGACTGGCAAGAACCAGGGTGGGTAGTAGCATGATGACAGCTAGAATTTTCATAAAGTACTCCTATTTTGGTTTATAAATTTTAAGGCTTAACTCGTGAGGGGCGATTAAATTTGTTGAGCTCGGCCCGGCCAAATCCGTAGTAAGTTTCCACAATACCTGCAGGGTCTAGATATTTAGGATCACCACCATCCTGCAAACGAATCAGTTTTTTATAGCGGGTAAAAATTTGAATTAAATCTTCCCTGGTGCCTACGAAAATTTCAGACTCTGGTATGTTTTTAATAAAAAATTGTTTATAGGTTGAATCGATGATGATCTCTGTGTTTGGGTTGGATCGATCGATCACAAAAAAGTGAAAGCCTCCATACTTTGGAAGTAAGGGGTCCTGTTGTGGGTAAATAGAGCTCACCCCCGCTCTCTCGGCAGGCATTCCCATGCTTTGTAAAGCTGTTGCCAGTTGCTGGGACAGGGAAAGGCACAGACCGCTTCGGCAACTCCAGCGGGTGCTTGTTTGGTCCAATGACTCTATGAGTGTTTTGTAGTGACGGATTTTGTCAGACGGCTGAACAACATCTCGGCATAGATCCATGCCAGGACTTATTTGAGCGAGGGTTAGGGATAAAATAAGAATGAGCAGCCGCATAGATCAATACGGCTGCAAAATAGTAACCGAGTGTTATCTGTTTTCTAGGACAAAAACAGTACCACGTACTGCAGAACCATTCTCTGACTTTAGCATCGTTTTGTTCGCTGATAGGTAATAAGAAGATTTACCGAAAATGACCTTTAAACCGTTAACAGCATAAGCTTTACGTTGTGGGGGATTGCCAAAAAAAGTGCTTGAATTATCTGAGGCCAATCCATTAGCAAAAGTAATGCAATGCTTTCTTTCACCCTTTGGCTGTCCAAAGTGACCCTCTGACATCACTGTTCGGCAGTAAGATAATCCGTCAAGTGAGTTTGCCATGGCACTAGCTGATGCGAAAATTAATGACATTAAAATAACACTTTTCATATAAACTCCTATTTGATTAGTTCAAAAGGAGTATACATGAATGAATTTGCTCATTTGTCGAAAAGTTTTTGGTCAAGTCAAATTTACATGATTGACTAAAACCCAGTCGGTACAGGGCGTGGATTTTGGTCACTGAAATGATAGGGTCCATGGAACGTCACTGAATCACCAACGCCTCTGTTGGGGGCTCCTGATGTGGCTGTAACGAATTCACCAAGTCCCATATTCTTTCGGTTGTTACGCCAAAAATTATGTTGGCCTGCAATCTCAGCATTTTGAATGGATCTTGCCACATTGCCAGAAGGGAAAAACACATTATCTTCAGCTCCCACAAGTCGGGGGCGAACTAAATTAGTGGCTGTGGGATTTCCTCCGCCCAAGGTGTTATGAGCATTCGTCAGAAAAGAGTTTTGCCCGTAAAACTGATTGTTTTGCAGAAACATTTTGTCCCCAACAAATCCATAGTGTTGATCATAAGAGGTTGCACTTAAAGGTCCTGCCATATCGTCGTCGCGCCAGGTGGTTTGCGTGGCGCCGCCCAAAGCAAAAAATCCATTCATGATTCCATTGGCTCCATTACCGTCCACATCCAGTCTCCAATTATTGAAGCGAAGTGAAAACATACGCCCATAGAGTCTGAGCATGGAATAGGTCGTAGGTCCATTTTCACGGTGAACAAACTGAGTGCCTCTTGCGTGAAAGCCATGGTAAGTGCCGAACATGACGTAACCACTACCAGCTGCCGTGCTGTGAAGTTCGGTATCTTGGAAAAAGAGTCCTCGTGAATATCTACAATTTGTTCTTACAATTTCAGAGCCCTCGGCCCATGCAAAATTCTGAATGCCGAAAGAAAACTGTCTCACCAATCCACCGATCACGGCCACATAATCAAAACCTCTTTGACCTTCCGTGAAGTGCTGGATATCGATGTTAATCAACCGAAGATGGCTACCTCTGGCTTCAAATCTTTGTGTAGCGTTGAACTTGCTGCGACCATCAGGACTGAAATTTGCAATTCGAGGATCAGCTCCAGTGCCTACTTTTTCAATAATCACATTGTGCAATCCACCAAGTTCTAAAGTTCCAAAAGATCGGTAATCAGCGCCTGCTTGCAAAGTATAGCGTCGACCACTTTGAAAAGTGGGCCATGAGCCTGCTGACACGGGAATATTTGTGGCAGCAGGTGGTGCTGTGACATTCACAGTGAAGCGAAGAACGGATTCATTGCCTAATACATCTCGAACTTTTAATCTAGCGTTATGGGTGCCAACAGTTGTGTAAACTCGTGAAAAAAGTGGAGGTCCTGTTTCTTCATTTTTTGAATAAGCCAAGGTTTCAGGGTATCGCCAAAATCCACTCAAATTTTCTCCAAAATGAAGACGGTATCCCACCATCAGAAACGAGTAGGCGTCAGCATCGGTATTTAAAGTTTGCGCTGCGAATGCGACGGGAGCCCGAGTTCCCGAGGCATCGATTTGCACTAAAAATGGAGCTGTCCCTGTGATTTGTGTTTGTCCATCGACCACGCTCACATTTTGTCTGACCCCACTCGCATCAATAAATTCCAGTTGAGCGGCAGGAACAACTGCAGTGCTATTTCCTGGTGGCGGAGGTGTTGCAACAACGGTACAACTTTGAAATCTAGTGGCTGCTACAACAGGAGCAAACAATCCACTGCCGGCTTGGCAAGTGGAAGTCACGCGTGCGGCATTACATTCTGCTTGTGATCCTGAAGCTCTGGTAAAATAAGTATAAACAGTATTTTGTGTGACAGGCTGACTAGAATCAGGATGCAAACATCTTTGCTCGCAAGTTGTATACAAAGGTGTGGTTCCACTCCAAAGACCCGTGGCTTGGCAAGTTCTTGTCACCTGAGCCCCACAAAGTGTAGGGGATGTGGCGGATTGTACAGTGTAGCCTGCCACTGTGGCTCCGGTCATATTTCCACTTGGCACCGATAATCCAGGGCCATTGGCATAGGCACAAACTTGACCTTGCACGAGGCAAGCAGAATGCAGTCCTGGTGCTGGGGTAAAGAGTCCTGAAACTTGATTACAAGTACTTTGCACTCGGGCAGCGTTACATAATTCTTGAGTGGCGGCTTGAGCTACCGAATAAGAAATAAAAGTGATACCGACAGCGGCTGCTTCATTGGTGACGGGGTGTCTGCAAAGTTGTTGGCATGTCGGAACTAATTGTTCCGAGCGGTCCCACTGACCATTAATACAGGTTTTTGTGATTAAACTTCCGCACAGCTGAGGCTGCAGAGCTGTGGACATTAAATATCCTGATTCCGTTGCACCTGATGTGCAGACAGCACTGTTTACGCTGTTCAGTGAATCAATGTTTTGGCTGCTATCAACTTTAAAGCCCTCTGTACAATTTTGAGAAAAAAGCAGTGTCCCAAGAAGAGACATATGAATGGCTAATTTTTTTACAAAATTCATCGCCATCGGATCCCCCAGATCAGACAAGGCAGCATATAAACAAATATGCAATGAGCTTGCCTGTTCAAAGTGTTTCAGGCTCTATCGGCTGATGAATTTATAGACATGAAGAAAAAGATGACAGATTTATAGATTTGCTTTCAAAGCCTGCAAAATTTCATCAAGCTTTGTTTTTGCATCTCCAAATAACATTCTGTTGTTATCTTTGTAAAAGAGTGGGTTATCCACACCCGCATAACCAGAGGCCATACTGCGCTTCATAACAATGGAGGTCTTGGCTTTCCAGACCTCAAGAACTGGCATTCCCGCAATGGGGCTACTCGGGTCATCAAGAGCTGCAGGATTTACGATATCATTAGCGCCGATGATGATCGCGACGTCCACATTTTTAAAGTCTTCATTAATTTCTTCCATTTCAAAAACCTGATCGTAAGGAACTTTGGCTTCTGCCAAAAGCACATTCATGTGCCCAGGCATTCGTCCCGCCACTGGATGAATAGCATATCTGACATTCACCCCTGCATTAGATAAAATCTGACTGATTTCAAAAACAGTATGCTGAGCTTGTGCCACAGCCATTCCGTAACCAGGAATGATCATTACAGACTTTGCATCTTTTAATAACTCAGCTGTTTCTAAAGATGAAATGGCCGTTGTTTCACCAGCTAAAACTTGACTTGGATTTGTTGAAGCTTTTTTTGTGTCGGTGCCAAAGCCACCAGCAATGACATGTAGAAATTTTCGATTCATGGCTTTACACATGATCGATGATAAAATGGCACCACTGGATCCCACTAAAGCTCCCACGATGATCAACAAATGATTGTTCAGCATAAAGCCCGTAGCAGACGCGGCCCAACCTGAGTAGCTGTTCAACATGGAAACCACCACTGGCATATCAGCACCACCGATGGCCATGACCATGTGAATACCTAAGAATAAAGAAAGAACAATCATGGCAAATAAATAAAGCAGTGCTTGATCATGATCCACATTTAAAAATTGATAGCCCAAGATTGCGATTCCCACTAGCACACTTAAGTTCAGCCAATGTCTGGCCGGCAATAACAACGGAGAGCCTGAGATCGATCCTAAAAGTTTTCCAAAGGCAATCAAACTTCCTGAAAAAGTCACGGCTCCCACCATGATACCAATGTAGACTTCCACGTCATGAATGGTTTTTTCTGCTCCTACTAAAACTTTTGTGAGATCTAAGAAACTAGAAAGACCCACCAGCACAGCTGCCAGTCCCACCAAAGAGTGCATCAGTGCCACGAGTTCTGGCAGTTGAGTGGTCTTCACTTTTTTTGCAGCGAAAAGTCCTATAACTGCACCGACCAAAAGGGCTGCCAAAATCATAATCCAATTGGTCACTCCTGCTGCCCACAGAGTCGCCGCTAAGGCCATCGCCATTCCGATCATGCCATAAAAATTACCACGTCTGGCCGTATCGGGGTGATTCAGTCCTAAAAGACTTAAAACAAACAAAACGGCAGAACCCAAGTAAATCATAGAAGTTAAATTTTGTGTCATATTTAAGATCCCTTCTTAAACATATCAAGCATGCGTTTCGTAACAGCGAATCCACCAAACAAATTAATCGACGTCAGAAGCACAGCAAAGCCAGATAGAATTTGAATCCAGAAATCTTCAGATGAAGTTTGCAAAAGAGCACCCACTATAATGATGCTACTGATGGCATTGGTGACACTCATCAGTGGGGTGTGCAAAGAAGCAGTCACGTTCCACACCACCATATAACCAATCAGGCAAGCCAAAATAAAAACAGTGATTTGAGTCACAAAAATTGCAGGTGCATAAAGCCCCACAAGAAGCAGCAAAAGAGCTGCTATAATAAACACAAATGGGTTTGCTTTCTCTTCTGTTTTTTTATGGGCCTCTTTTGTGCTGGCTTCAGGCTTTGCCTCTGAAGCCTTTGCACTGATAGCAACTGCGGGGGCGGGCCAAGTGATCTCACCTGAAAAAGTCACTGTGGCGCCTCGGATCACTTCATCATTCATATTATGATGGATGACACCATTTTTTTGAGCGCACATTTCTTCTAAGAACCTAAATAAATTCGTTCCGTAAAGTTGACTGGATTGCTTAGCTAAGCGGCTTGGAAGATCGGTATAACCAATCAGTGTGACCCCATGCTTTTTAATCACTTCGCCTGGCACCGTCAGTTCGCAGTTTCCACCTTGCTCACTAGCTAAATCCACAATCACAGAGCCAGGTTTCATGGATTGTACCATCTCAGTGGTAATCAATTTGGGTGCTGGCCTGCCAGGAATCAAAGCTGTGGTGATGACGATGTCAGCCTCAGAAATTTGCTTAGCGAAAACCACTCGTTGAGCCTTTTGATACTCTTCACTCATGATAACAGCGTAACCTGTTTGACTGGATCCGGATTCTTGAACTTTCACATTCACAAAACTTCCACCCATGGATTTCACTTGGTCAGCCACTTCAGGTCTGGTGTCATTGGCTTTCACAATGGCACCCAGTGAGGTCGCTGTTCCGATAGCAGAAAGTCCTGCCACTCCGGCTCCGATGACAAACACTTGTGCGGGTGGCACTTTTCCAGCGGCCGTGATTTGCCCGGTAAAAAATCGTCCAAAATGGTGAGCCGCTTCGATCACAGCTCGGTAACCTGCAATGTTAGCCATTGAACTTAAAGCATCTAACTTTTGCGCCCGAGAAATTCTTGGTACTGAGTCCATGGCAATGGTGTTGATTTTTTTATTGCACAAAAGCTTTAGAAGCGCGGGGTTTTGTGCAGGCCAAATAAAACTAATCAATGTGGATCCAGGCTTTAATTTTTCAATTTCAGCAGGCGAGGGGGCACGGACTTTAAGGAAAATATCAGAGCCCGAAATATTAGAAACAATTTGTGCTCCACTTTTTAAGTAAGCTTCATCGTTGATATTGGCTTCAATTCCTGCACCAGGTTCCACGTGAACTTCAAAACCTAATTTAATCAATTTTTCGATGGTTTCAGGTGTTGCAGCGACTCTTTTTTCACCTAAAAAGGTTTCCTTAGGAATTCCCACGATCATACAGCCTGCCTTTTTTAAATAGACTTAAAAATGAAGCTACTCGTGGAAGGGCTGTGGGGTCAACTATGTCAGAGCTTTATTTAATGATTGCCAAGCATGTTTGGGGATTTGATAATTGTTTGGCTACTTTTGTGAAAAAGCCTTTGTCAACATTGTGGGATCTGCGATTTTTATTAAGCTTTCCAGATAGGCCATTATCTTTCAAAAGACTTTCTAACTTCAAAGCTTCTTCAAAAGGCAAAGTTTCATCACTGGTGTCATGGGTCATGAAAAAGGGAAGGCCTTGTAAGTGGGGGCTTTTTCTTTTCCAATCTTTGGAATCAAAATACATTCCGCTGTCCACAACTAGAGCTAAGGGTCTGGATTTAGAATGAAGAACATAATCTACAGCTGTGATGGCACCCATACTAAATCCAGCCCAGATGATTTTTGCTGGATCAGCTTTTGTGGCCTTTACGATTTTATCAAGATACTTTCTTGTGTTTTTTAAGTCCTGCTGCCACACCTGGTGGTTTTCTGACATGATGGAAAACCAACCACCTCTGGGTGAGTCAGGAAAAATCCAGTTGTAGGATTTTAATAGTTTATTTTTATTAATTTCATCCTGCATATCTTCATAGGCTGTCAGTCCGATGCCACCATAGCCGTGCAAGTAAATAACGGTAGGTGAGTCAGGTAAACCCTTATGGACGATGGCATTAGCGGGTCCTACAACTTCATAGGTTGGGAATTCTTCGCTTGCGAAGCTCAGTTGAGTGATTACAAAAAATAAAAGCTTAATTACCAAGAGCATGCTTGAACGAGTTTTAAGACATCGCTAACTGGCAGCTCTTCAGCAAGAGTTTTGTAGGAAGCCTGGGCCACGACTAGCGACTTACTTTTGTTTGTTAGATCAGTGGTTTGGTTAAATATCGTTAAACTATTGTTAAGAATAAATAGTGACATAAATGCTGTGCTGTTATTTTTATGGGTTTCTTGCATGTTTGCGATCTTTTCAAAGCATTGGACTTTGAATGTAGGGCTTTCAGCTTGGCTGGAAAGTGAGCTTAAAACGATTAGTGAAGTGATAAAAAATTTTTTCATACAGAAGTCCTTTCAAAGATATCCATGAAAAAACCTTGCAATTTTTGAAGCCTGATCAAAATGATTCTGTTATCTTTAGTCGTACAAGCTTTAGACAGTTGCCCTGAATGGTAAGCAGCACTTTTTTAATTGTGCAACTTTTAGGCATGTTGAAAGACTTTTCCATGCCACCCATTCTACTTTTAATTATTTAACATTAGTTCTATTAGTTAATGCCTTAAATAAGGTGTCAAAAATGATTAAACAACTTCTACTTCTGTGTCTTACCCTTCTCGCTTCTCAGTCTTCCTACGCTTTTTTGGATTTCGGCAAGCTCGGTCGAGCTTATGCTAATATCTATTCATTGGGCGAATACGGCCGTGAAAAGGACCGCGAATTCAATAGAAAACAATTAGAGCTTGCTCAGCTTCGTCGTCAAGAAGCGATTCAGCGTAGGCAAAGCGAGGTTGCAAAATTGAATGAAGTCATAGGCATCGCTAGTGAGGCAAGTGTTGGCTTTACAAAGATCAGAAACTCAAATTTGGCACTTTACGCAACTTTAGAAGACATCAATAAAGCTTTTGAGATGCAGCTCTCTGGTGCTGTTCGTATCCAAAACCAATCCGAGAATTCAAGGGCAACTTTAAAAGAGCAGCAGTCCGACTTCAAGCTACTTTCTGCGCTGCTTGATCACATAACAATTCCGACTCGTCAGAAGCTAGTTTTAGATCTTATGATGAATGTAGCAAATGACCGCGGTCTTCAACTTGAAGAGTATATAGCTAGCACTTTTGAATTATCACAAATAAACCGTGAAAATCTGAATGAGCTTTATAAAAAAATCACCGTGATTCTCCCTCAGCTCCAAAAAATCATTCAAGAAAATCAGGATGAAATCAATAAATTTGAAATTAAGATTGCCACTGATACAAAATCTTTAAACGCCCTTGTTGCAGCAATGAATAAAGAAGCAGCTGATGCGAAATCCGAGCAGGAAAAGCTGATAGCCGAAGAAAAAGCAGCCGAAGAAAAATATAACTCTGAAAAACACTTAAGGATGAAAGCTGAAAAATTTGAGCGTAATAACTCAAGGTTTGCTAACTAGTATGTCAACTTTTTTACTTGCTCTAGTGATGTTTTGCTTTCCTGTGAGTCTTTCACTGGCCCAGCAATCCAATGACGCTAGTGAAATCATGCTAAAAGAGGCTCTTAAAGGTGTCGCCAATGAAACTCTGAGGCCCTATGTAAAAAGTAAGGTGAATCAGGTCATTTTCATCAAATTTGGTGGGACTGAAGCTGTTCCGAATGGAGCCGGTTCCACGGCATTGGCTGTGGTTGATTTTGCAATGGCGGCTGATGATGCCATTAAGTCTGAAACAGATAAAGGTAAGCTCTACGCTGGAGCAAGAGCTGCTAACAGCTACATCACCCTGGTGAATCCACCAGTCGGAGCCATTGTAAGTGCTGTGATATTTGTAACAAGCCTAGCGGATGGAATCTTGGATGCGAAGGCGGCTGAGGAAACGATGAAAATTCAGAAAATCATCGCAGACCATTACCGAGGAATACAAAATATTCACATCTCCTTTGCAAAGTCAGATATAGCAAGAATGGAAACAACACTTACTATGTTGATTGAGGCCAAGGAGGCTTACAAAACTATTAATGAAGAAATATCTCAGCATTGCTCCCGTGAAGATAAAATTGACACAGGAGTCATTTTGAAATTTTGTGTGGCCCGAGTGGTTCATGTTGCAGCTGCGCTGAACACAATAGCCAGACTTAGTGAATATCTACTAGAATTTCAAACCCTCGCATTCGACCGTGAAAAATTTTTTGCAGATAACAAAATTGATCTCATTCAATACAGAGACGAAATCAAAAGCATAAAGCTAAAGGCTTCGGTGGCTGAAGATAAAATTCAAGTTTTTCTAGCGGGCTATTCACGAATGCTTTATGAAAAAGCGATCGAAACAGCTAATTATGAAGGACTGCCTGATATACAGGAGAGCTTTATCAACGCCTGCTACACAAAATCTCTTAATTTGGTCAGAAAAAAAGTGATGATGGGTGAACATGATTTTCCTGTCAGTCTAGAAATCGCTGATGTTTTAGGAAAAATGGATGAGGCTTCATTCAGGCAAGAATTAAGATTCTTTTTTTCTGAACCCTGCTTGGATCAGTCGAATCAAAACAGTCCTCTTTATCCGAGTCTCATCAAAAATATTCAAATTCTTAAAGGATTGAGTAAATGAATTATCTAACATTTCTTCTGGTCTTCTTTTCTGCCTTATCTTTGCATGCCCAAAGCAGAGAATTTAAGTATATGGGTGGTGTCTCAGCCATTGATGAAGCTAGGTTTTCTGATCTCAAGTTGCCTGCTGAAAATGTGGTCTTTCTTGGTTCCGACAGAAACCTTTACGTAGGTACGTTACAAAAAATTGTCATCAACACAAATGGAGAGAAGGACTACTTTTTCGAAGGTTCTGTGTTTCTCAGTAAAGCTCAGATTTCCAATGTGACTGCGAATTCTACCGGTGAGACAAAAGCTGCACAGACACCAACGAGTCAACAAGGGACACGTTCAGGAAGCCCAGGAGGTTCTTCGTTGGATGGAGCCCTCCGAGGTGCAGGCGTGGGAGCAGCCAAGGGTGCTGCCATTTACATTGTCGGAGAAATTACGAAGCCAGATCCTCAGGCCAAGCAGGAATATGAGGATGCCCTAGGAAAACTTGCTGAGTCACAGGCTGAGTTAAATTCCATCAATCAGGACGTTCTGAAGTTAGGTTCCCAGGCTTTCCAATCAGTTTCAGATATTTTAGCTGAAGCGAGGGATGAAATTGCTGCCGAGCCTGACTTTAATGTTGAAAAATACACAGAAAAATTTTCTGCCATAAAGAATCCTGAATTAGCAAAACGAGGAAAGGACCTTTTAGAAACTTTTGATAGATACGTACCTAGGACTAAAATTCAAGCCGATCTAAAAAATATGGGTACCGCGGTCACCAAGGTAAGTCTGGATTATGCTATTGCTAATGATGAACTCACAGCAGCAGAATTGCAGGACTTGGCTGGAGACATTGCAGGATTTATTACTGGTCTGAATCCAGCGACTTCTTTGATTCAGGATTTTTATGCACTCTACTACAATAAAAATATGTTCACTGGAAAACGACTCAAACCCGTGGACCGTGCGATGGCAACCGTTTCGATTTTTTTCACAATCGCAACGGGTGGCCTGTATGTTCCTATTGAAACGGGAGTCTTAATTTCAATTAGCATCGCAAAACGTTTGAAATTAGCAGATTCACTAATGACGATTGATAAAGTGGCTGAGTTACTGAAGGATTACAAAATTTTAACGGAAAATGTTGATTTGAATAAAGATTGGTTCAAATGGTTTTCTGTGGCGGTGCCTAAGGCCTTCCCAGAACCTCCAATTTCCCTAGAGGACAGTAACAAATAGGGTAGCTAAACTTCATTGATTCGTTTGATTCAACATGGCCATTAAAGAAGGACATTGGTAGTCTTCGTAACCAATTTCACCCATGGCCTGTTTTAACAGAAATCTGAATTTGATGGTTAAGCGTGAGGTTATGTTGATTAAGTTTAAAAGCTTTTTCTTTGCCAACTAATTCAAAAATAAGAAGATTCACTCGCGATACAGCCTTTTTAACAGTGTCATAGGTGTATTCATTCAGTTCATGCTTTTCTATAACATTTTTAATAAATTCTTCTGTATCAATGGACTTAATTTCAGTAAATGTTTTTAAAATGATCATGTTCAGTGAAAAAGGTTTTACGAAGTGAACTTTTTCACCAAAAGAAAAGCGACCGGTTGACAGGCAAAGTTGAATGGATAATGGATTTTTAGCCACTGGAGATCTCCACTGCATCAAAAGTAGCTTCTTATTTTTTACTGAAATGTCAGTCGTTGGATTAGTATTTTGATAGTTGGCTAGCCTGCTGAGCCGAAAAGTGGATAAGAGTGAAACAGTTTGTGAAAGCCGATTAAGCTCTACTGGATTTAATTTATACTCAGAATCCATAAGAATTTTTTCCAAACAAGCTTCATAGGGATCTAGTTCAGTGAGGTTTAATTTTATTAAAAGATCTTTTAAGTCACTTAAATTTGAATCCTTTTTTTGCAAGACAAATTCTAAAAAATCAAAATAAAGAAGTCGTTGATCAGCTGGTTGAATTTTAGCATTGGATAAAAGATTTTTTAAATGAACAAAGGCTTTTTCAATTCCAAATAAGTGAAGCTCTGCAAGCAATCTAGCATGCTCGGCTTCGAAGTATTCATTATCATTCAAGGGGTAAACTTCAGTGCAAAAAGTATAAAGTTTTTCCAGGTTCTTATGAATTCCGTAGACGGCCTGAAATCTGAGTAGTTGCGAGTTGGTCCATAGGTTTGACTGGCTATCAACGGCTTTGCTGTAGGATTTAAAAGCTTGATCAAGCAGGGCGTGCTCTTCTTGCATTTTACCTAGGAAAACAAGGGCCTTTGCCAAAACTTGCGAAGACAAAAGGCCTTCGATGGTTTGAAGTTCATTTTCATATTTATTCAGGTAGTAAGAGCTTTCTAAATTTTGGCCCAGTACATAATGGCAAGCGATCAGATCACCGAGCAGCAAAATATAACTTCCATGATCATTGTAAGCATTGGTTAAAACCTCAAGGGCCTTTAAATGTTTTCCTTGAGACATCAATAAAACGCCAATCTTATGCTTTTCTTGTCTGGCGGCTGAGCTCATGGCTTAAGCCCTTTTTGAGGCAGAGGTGTTTCTATTTTTAAAAAGTTATCCAGTCTGTAAGGTCTTTTAAAATTATCTTTCTCTAATATAGTTTTATTATCGATGTCTGTTGATAGTGATTTCAGTACTGATTCATTTGATGATCCTGTACCCCCAGTAACCCTTGGTCTGGGTCCTGAAGTAAACAAATTGTTACGAACTCCGTCTAACAAAGGTGTAGCAAGGTAGAGACATAGATCAGGCTGATTTTTCAAAGGAAGTTGGAAGTTAAAAACTAAATCGAGGAGTTGGCTTTCTTCCTCTTCCGATTTAAGTTTGTACTTATCATCAAAGGATTTGGAATAGGACTCCCATAAAGACAGATCATTTTCTGAAATCGTTTTTTCAGGAAATTTTTTAAAGAAAGTCAGTAATTCTAAAAATTCTTTTTTGCAAGCGGCAGGATCCAAGGCTGTGATCGGTTTTTGACCAATAAGTAAACGCTCGATGTTGTTGGCTCTCATGACAGCTGTTACTTGCACATACTTCTGCACAGCCAGAGAGTTCAATGCATAGGATAGCTTTCCAATGTAGGGAATGGCTTCATTGGCATTTTTAATATTAAGGCCTGTGTAGTCAAAAAATTCATAAGTAGGACCCACGCCTTCCAGGTAAGAAAAGGCCATAAAGTTTAAATTATTTTTTGAATCAAAAGAAATGGCAAGTTCGTGAGCCAGCATCATTTTCAATTCATCAGGGGATGTTTTGCTGTCTAAGAACAAGTACGTCGCGTTGGCTGAATCGGTCCAACTTTGTACAGCGGACACTTGGTTTTCATCCCAGGAAACGAAATAACTTTTTGGCTGTAATTTTCCATGAAAGGGGAAACTAGGAAAGCCGTTGGGAATTTCATATTTAGGCCTTGGAAATTGATTGAAGAGCTGAAATCCACACTGGCTTGATATCTTTTCAGCAGCCGTTGATGTGACACCTAAATAAGTTTTCCAAAAGTCAGCTTTGTTGGAAATGGCACAAAGTCGGTTGTTAAGCGGGGAGCGAAAAATTTCAATGTAGGCCTGATCAATCAATTTTTGAATTTGTGAATCCTGACCTACAGAAAAAAAAGTGACAGCTTGTGCTTGAGCTACAAGCACTAATGAAACAAAAATCAAAGCCATCCATTTTTTTATCCACATAATAGAAAATTTAATGCAATGTTGGGACCGCATCTTTTGTCTCAAATTGAATCAGTGCTATTGGTATTTAAACTGCACTCATTGTTTGTATGAAAAAATATTTACTACTTATTAGCCTATTTATCAGTTTTTTAAGCTTTTCACCTGTTCATGCTCAGAACAGTTGCAGGACGGTAATTGGCAAAGGCTCTAAACAGTTTCAAACTGAGTCATTCAACCGAAACCTTGTTCATGCAAGTCACTGGTTAGCAAATAATATCAAAAATATTGACCCTGAAAAGACTCATCTGGCCAGACTTGTACCCATGGTTTTAAAAATCACAACTGAAGTGAAACGTAAATTACCATTTAAAGCTGATGAGCTTTACCATGCTGACAGGTCAGTGCTGGTTGAGCAAGTGATTCAAGAAACTCTTGATAGAATTAAAAATAAAAATCTCACCTATGAATATATCTTTGCCCTACCGTTTAGGATGGGAGCTTTGCTAGACATGGAAAACACGATTCAATACAATATGTCCCGGGTCTCTGAAAATCGAGTGAAGGTGCCATCCGCTTACATCGACGCCAACTATGCTTCCCATGAAAGCTTCAAAGAACTGATCAAATCAGCTTATGACGGATACGTTGAATTCCACAAAGAACGTGGAATTCTAGAAAAAGATTTGTCTGATGATGCAGCCAATAATTATTCAGTTTGGGTTTTGGTTTATAAAGTGATGAAAAATTTTGAAAAAGCACCCATGCTTCCAGCCTTAGGTGATCTAAGCATTGAATCTATGAATGCCATGTCTCGAAATGGAGTTTGGCCCATTGGGCTTGCAACAACCCCCCAATATGTAGACGGTGTGGACTACTCAGAATTTCACATGCCGATTCATGACTTACTTCATGCTGTGGTTTATTTTTTCGACTACAGGCCTAACCCTTTTCAGAATCTTCGAATTAGTAGTCAGTTGACCAGGCAGCACATCGATCCGATTAAAAATGCTATTTATGATCAGATCATAAATTCTCAATATTCAGGAAAACAGTTAGAACTACTGCACTTGCTTCATCACATCTATTTCCATGAGGTGCCCAGAACTGCATTCACAACACTCGAAGCCTTCTCGCCAACGGATGCCATCAGCAATGCGGATAAGGTCAGAGAAGTGTTAAATAAATATAAAGCAAAGCTATTAATTGACCCCAAGTTCGTAAACCCCAATGATTTTTTTGATCATAACGTTTTAGACTTAGCAGAGCGAATTCCAGATCCCACTGAGCGAAAAACTACGATGAATGAGATTTTCAAAATCTATTTTGGATTTTTGGAATCTACTCTTCGCGAATAAATTCTTTTAATTGTATCTTGTGGAATGTGACCTCTCGACCTGGCCTAAAATTTTGTTCCATTAACCATTCTGGCTTTATGTCGCTGTCTCCTGAAGAGTTCACCATGGCCAGCCATAAACGTTGGTATTTTGTAATCAATTTCGAGAACTCATTTTTGTCCTTTGGATAGGATGTTATGATTTGCTTGTTTAAGCCCAATTTTCGAAGGTAATAGTCTGGCGATGTGTAGGCGTAGTAGGCTGGTGTCACAAGAAGAAGTGTTCCTGGTTCTTCGTTTGTTAAAGATTGAATGGCAAGCTGCCACTCTTCTTTACGTGTGTTTGTGATTTGATAGTAAGTGGTTGAAGCTGCTGACAGGCTAAGGCCTCCACATAACAGCACAAACAAAATACGCTGACGATCAAGTAGGGTGGCCAAAGGAACAAGCAGCCAGATATGTGCGACAGCAACCGCTGCCATTGCGTATCGAGGCACGAAAATAGGTTGCCAAAAATGACCAATGATTAATGGTAGTGCTAAACTAAAAAGTGTGAACAAGGCTAAGGCCCAGGCTGGATAAGTCACAAACTTTAAAAATATTCCATTTCTTAACCAGTATAAAAAAGATAAAGCAAAAATCGAAAGGACAACAAAGCCTGGAGTCCATTGTGTTAACTGAAAATAAGCATCAATAAACATAGGTAGCACCGGATCCAAACCATCTATCCAGGAAAAACGATCAATATAATCTGAAGAATTAAGAACAACAGCCATGTACCACCAAAAAGTGAGCAGTCCGATTGTTGTAAAGGATCTGATGGCTTGCTCTAACAACTGATTGGCTTCGGTTGAGGCAAAACCTGTTTTTTTGGAATAAAGATATTGTCCTAGGATGTAAACAATTTGTGCGGGAATAAGAAAGAATGCATAGGCGTGAAGCCATAAGGCAGCACTTGTAGCAATGATATGAAGCCATCTCATGCTTCGGCTCCAGGGTTTTCCTAAAACAGGCATGGAACCCATCGCAAGCAAAGAGAAAAAACAAAAACTCGAATACACTCTGGCCTCGCGGGAGTATTCGATCACAATGGGACTGGCCATTGTCCAAAGTGCTGCGACTGTGCCGACGCGAGGTGAAACGAAGCGCCATCCTAGCCAACCCACTGCTGCGATGCAGAGTCCAGAAAATATCAGCGAGGGAAAGCGCAAAGCCCACTCACTATCTCCGAACAGGGTGCTCCAAAAGCGCAGAAAAATCGGGTAGAGTGGTGGATTAGGTTCAACTGAAAAGCTTAAGCGCAATGTTTCAATGATGCTCAGGCGAGCAGACCAAGACGAAAAGCCCTCGTCATACCATAAACTGAGATCGCCAAGTCCAATACTTCTCATGAACGTGGCAATAACAGTGGCACAGATGATGATCCAAAATTCAGGTTTTTTGAACAAATTATGAATTTGATCCTTGTCGTCTTTAATATATACCTCTAAGCTATACCTTATGAGAAATTCAAAAGAATACAAGTATAAAACTTAATAATTATGATTTCATTTGTTTAATGGAACACTTGCAAAAATAAAAAGCACATTTCCATTGCTCACGCCAGTTAAGCTCGGAATGAAAACAGTTTTTAAATTGAGTTTACCAATGGAAATTCCTGCAGATGGCAGTGCAAAGGGAATTGGGATATAGCTGAAGTCTGATCTCGAGATTAAACCTGCAGTATATCCACCCCACAGTTTAATATTTTTTGAAATTCGAAGGCCTGTTTGCCACTCATAGCTTATGGACAACTGAGGATCAAAGTGGGAATCACGAACAACCATTGCGGCTACAGCTTCACGATTTCCATTTTCATTTATTTTCACACTTTCAAAACCGATTCCCCAAGCTTTTTCATTTAAAGTTTTAATTTTTTCAGCACTGTATGTACCACGATCATGGTAGGCAATGCCCGACCAAATCACATGGGTCTGACCATCACGAGCTAAAAGCTTCATTTTATTCATCACGGTGCTCGTTGTTAAAGTCAAGCGATCAAGAATGCCTAAGTTTGTACTCTCGACAGTTTTGGTATCTGTTGTATCTATGATTTCTTCTTTTGGCTGAAGTTGGCTTTGGGTAAGTTGAACAACATTGTTAAACGATCCAGGCATTGTGTATTTCAATGTGAGTTCTGCTTTTTCATTCACTGAAACAGATTTGCCGTCCCATAGAATTTTAAGGTCAGAGTTAGCAAATTGGTAATATACGGGGGCGAACTGAATACTAGACTCGAACTGACTGAGTCCACACTCAACAGCTATTGAGTTTAAGATTTGATTGAGGTCGCTGTCTTGAGTTTTATTGATCCCAAGCTCAGTGAGCTGCTGTAAAACCTGTCCACACACATCAGGGCTCAACCGAGATGAAAAATTAATGGATTTATAACTATTTGTTAGCTCTAAAGCTTTGCGGTCTAAAGAAAGGTTCAAAGGGCTTAAAGATTGAGCCTGTGACTGTCCGACCAATGTCAAGATTGTCAGTGCTATCATCCCACTTAGTTTTTTCATAAAGCCTCCGCCATCAATTGATGCAAATTGATCTCCGGCTCTACCTATTATTTATTAAGCAATGAGTGTTTAATGATGAGACACTTGCCTTAAAATGGTCGTTACTTACCAACTAGTTCCCTCAAACTTAAATCTAAATTAACAGAAACAGTGTCACCCACCCCAAAAGAAAAGGGGCCAATTTTTACAGGTTTAACAATGATTTGGTAATCTTGAAGTGAAAGCTGAAAGCGAGATTGAACTCGTAGTACCGTTTGGCCACGTACAACTGATTTTGTAACCTGAATGGGAAGGGCGTTCAGTTGTCTTGTCACTCCGTGAATTTGCAAAACAGCTCGAACAATAGCTTTTGTGGGCACCCCCACCTGAAGGGGAACTGCAGGCACTTGTGTAAAGCTTTGAAATTGAAAAGCAATATTTGGATAAACAACCGAGTTCACTCCTGAGTTAGGAAGTCGATCTTGTGAGTTGCAAACATGTTTTTCTGGAAACTGAGAGGTTTTGTAATCTAAACCCAAAGCCTCAAGCATATGACAATCTCTGGTTTTGTTAGAAGTGGTAAGTGAATTGATGGGAACCATAAACTGAGCGGATCTCAATTGATCATTATTATCGGTTTCCACAAGTCCATCGATCTTGCTAGAAAATCCGTCATGGGTTCCAGCCGTGTAGGGGATTGAAAAGGTGACTCCAGTGGAGGAGCTTGAGTTCAGTATAGGGCGGTACACTTTGGCTTGCAGTTGCAGGGAAAAAACTGTGATTAATAGGACTTGAAGTTGTAACATGGATGAATCCTCCGGTATAAGGGGGTATTAGCAGGTTTTTATAAACAGCACCTCAAATCATTTTTTAATTGTTAATTTTTTATGATCTTAAGTGGGGGCTGAGCGAGATCTGTTAGTCGACACACAAGGCCAGCGCCCACCTCAAAGGTTGTCAATCAAAGCAGCAAAGTTTTATAGTCTACACATTATGAAAATATTAAACTTAAATTTATTCTTAAGTCTTTTTTTGATGACGGCCTGCCAAACTAAATTAGCGAAGGTTGAAGTGACACAAGATTATATTCCTCGAAAAGTTCTATTTGGAAATCCGAAGATGACCATGGTCAGAATCAGTCCTGATGGTCAACAAATTGCTTATTTAGCAGAAAATAAAAATGTACTTAATATTTGGGTGCAAAAATTAGGAGACCCTAAATCTGCTAGACCAGTCACTCAAGATCAATCCAGAGGAATTTTTAATTATCAATGGACCTATAAACCAGACACCTTGGTTTATGTTCAAGACCGACTTGGCGATGAAAACTATGGAATTTACACTTTAAATGTAAAATCAAACAAAGTGACTGAGATCACAAAACCAGGTCGATTCACATCTAGCGTGGCAGATACCAGTCACTTGCGTCCCAATGAAATTTTAATTACGACTAATGATAAGGATCCACGATTTTTTAATTACAAAATCCTTAATCTAGACACAAAAGAGCAAGCTCTTCTTTTCTCTAACGAGGAAGAATTTGGACAAGTTTATTTCGATAAAAAATATCGTCCTGTGGCTGCTGTGAAATCTAACAAGGATGCCTCTCAAGATCTCTATCTTTGGAACCTTCAGCAAAGAAAGTTTATAAAAAAATCCACGGTCAGTTTTGAAGACAGTCTTTCCACATCTATTTTTTATGTTTCAGTTGATGGTAAAAAACTTTATATATTAGATTCTAAAGACTCGAACACTTCAGCCTTAATTGACTGGGATTTGGTAACAGATCAAAAAATAATATTAGCACAAAGTCCTAAATCTGATGTCACCAACGCTTTTATTCATCCTGTGACTGAAAAAGTTTTGTCTGTCAGTTTTCATTATCTTAAAAATGAATTGGTTTTTTTAGATGAAGTAACAAAAAGTCATTTTGATAAAATTTCTTCTCAAATTCAGCAAAATTTTAATCTGGTTTCAACCAGCCAAGATGCAACCAAATGGGTGATCGCGACCAACGAACCCGCAATGCCCGCCGCCTATTATTTTTATGATACCGTGACTCAAGCCATTAGTGAACCCATCGTCAGTCGTCCTGATCTTGTTCAGTATCAAAATCGCTTGCAGCCGATGGAAGCCATCGAGATTCCCTCCCGTGATGGCTATCAGTTAGTGTCTTATTTGACTCGGCCTAAAGATCCCGTCGGTAAGTCTTTAGTGCTACTTGTTCATGGTGGCCCCTGGGCCCGTGATACTTTTGGTTACAACTCTTATCATCAGTGGTTAGCAGACCGTGGGTACCATGTTTTAAGTGTTAATTTTCGCGGCTCAACAGGACTTGGGAAAAAGTTTACGAATGCAGGTGATCTCGAGTGGGGTCGTAAAATGCATGATGATTTACTAGATGCTGTGAAGTGGGCCATTGATAATAACATTACAGATCCCAATCAAGTTGTGATTATGGGTGGCTCTTACGGTGGATATGCAGCTCTCGCTGGGCTTACTTTTTCACCAACTACGTTTGCTGCAGCTATTGATATTGTAGGACCTTCAAATTTAGAAACTTTGGTCGCCACTATTCCACCTTATTGGGAAAGTTTTAAAACGACCATTTATCGTCGGGTGGGGGATCCCACGACTGAAGCGGGTCTTAAAATCTTAAAAGAAAGATCCCCCTTAAACTTTGTAGATCAAATCCAAAGGCCACTTTTAATTTTACAAGGTGCCAATGACCCTAGGGTTAAAAAAGCAGAAAGTGATCAGATTTTTAATGCCATGATGAAAAAACAAATTCCAGTTGAGTATGTTTTGTTTCCAGACGAGGGCCACGGATTTTATAAATCTCAGAACAACCGTGCAGCTAACGCAATTCAGGAAAGTTTTTTACAAAAAATATTAAAAGGTAGACTAGAACCCATTGAAGCTGATGTTAAAAATTCATCAGCTAAAATGATTACGACGTTGCAGTAGGCATTTTAAATAATGAATAAGATTAAGTCAAAAGTTCCCAATGTAGATACTATTGCAGCTCAGTTACGAGGTCTTGTGCTGAAGGGTCAGTATAAAAAGGGCTCGGAACTGGCCAAAAAAATTTTAAAGTCTTACCCTGATGATTTCTATTTTTCTTATCAATATGCAAAACTATTGGGTGATTGGGCTGATGATTTGCCCACCAGGCAGCAAAAAGTATTAAAAGTGAAATCTGCCAAAATTCTAAAACCATTGACTCGTAAATTATCAGGTCAACCATCTAGTCTGCGGTGCGGGGTGTGCCTGAACTATTATTATCAAACCCACTCATTCCATAGTATGTACAAGTATGGAAAAAGGTTCGTAAAGACTGATAAAAAATTAGGTCATTATGCTCAAGCTCTTGGGGCTGGTCTATTCGCTGAAGAAAAGCTAACCAAAGGTTATCAATCTCAAGCCAAGCAGTGGGCTAGCAGGTCTGTGAATCTTTGGAACAAATACGGACTCAGAACAGAGACTTACTATTTTCCATTTTATAATTTGGCCATGTCCTGGACTATTCTAGGTCAACCCGAAAAAGCTCTCGTCCATCTAAAAAGAGCAGCCAAACTTAGCAACCGTTCGGTGAAGTGCGAAGAATTTGCAAAATTATATCAACTTATTCAACAAGAGCTAAAAAAATGAATTTACATATTATTACTGGTGCATCAAAAGGATTGGGTGCCGCATTGGCACAGTATTTAGCCAATCAAAATGATGAAGTTGTGAACATATCACGATCAAAAGGTGTAATGCATAATAGAATTAAGCATTTTTCCTTTGATTTGAATTCGTTTGACTCTCATGAAGCTTTGTTGAAAAAAATTTTTACTGAATATTCCATTGATCAGTTTAATAGGATCACACTGATCAACAATGCAAGCATCATTGATCCAATTACGTCGATTAAAAATTTAGATCAAACTGCCATCTCAAAAAATTTTACAGTCAACTTAATGGCACCCGTTGCTTTAACAGCTACTTTTTTGAAGTTCACAGAAAATTTTAAAGGAACTCGTTTGATCACAAATATTTCCTCTGGTGTTGCGTCTCGTCCCATCGCAAGTTGGGCCTGCTATTCAGCGGCTAAAGCAGGGCTTTATTCCTTTACCCAGTCTTTAGCAAAAGAATTTGCCAACAATCCTAGAATTAAAATTATGAATTTTAGTCCTGGGATTATTGACACTGGGATGCAGGCCCGCATACGAGAAATCACAGAAATGGATTTTCCTGAAGTTGGAATTTTTAAAAGTTACAAGATTGATAATAAACTCAAATCAGCCGAGGATGTCGGGACTGCTTTGGGTGCATTTATCATTCAAAATAATTTTGATAACTTTATTGATTTAAACATCAATGATTTAAAATAGAAACCAAACGCGGTCGATGAGACCGTCTCGAAATGCGTAAACAGCTGATCCATGCAGTCCATTGGGATACTTGCTGACTCCAGTAATGAATTCCTCATCAAAAACTGTAAACTCGTGGACGATTCTTGTTTTAACTTCGCAGTGAAGGTTAGGGTTATTTTCAAATAGTTTACGGTAGTTCTGTTTGAATATTTCTATTCCTACTGATCCAGTGGCACCTGTGACTAAATTATGGGTAATGACTTCGGGGTGAAAGCATAAACAAAAGGCTTCAATATCTTTATTGTTGTAAGCTTCAAATTGCTTTTGAGTGAGTAAAAGCATTTCTTCTTTTTTCATTGTAAAATCTCCGTGACATCAAATAGTAATCTTGATTTTAAAGCTTTATTTCTTCCGGCTGAGTCATTTGTACGGTCATTTCAATATCAATTGAGTAGTAACAAATCTTTTCTTTTGGTGACGTTGTGCAATGCTTATCTGAGTAGCGAGTTTCATCTACGTTATTAATGTTAAAATTTCCCATTTTTTCAGCGTTCAGTTTTACCATTTTTAGTTGATTACTTTTTGTTAGCTTGTTTTTACTTTGAATTATTTTAGTTTGTACTGATTGTTCATTGGGCTCTTGATCTTCCAACCGATTTCCAATTTCAATATCTGTGCGGTCAAATTTTAAACCAGCATCAGAACCCTTTTTTGTGTAATACTCAGTGAATTTGGATGTGGTTCTGACTGTTTGGATTGTCCCAGAAAAGGCCGTTGTTGATACTAATGTAACTAAGATTGCAAAGTATGTTGTTTTCATGATATTTGAAATTTGCAAAATTGGACCCGAGGTTTCGAGGTTTATATCAAATAGGTTTTACTTCATATGTTTCAAAATGAGATCCGCCGTTTTTTGTTAACATTAGAAGTTACTGTAGACTACGTTTTGATTAGGATCGTATTCGAGATCAAATAAGCTAATATCAAAATAAAAAACTCTTCCGTTCTTTTTGTAAGCAAAGCAACCATCTTGATTTGCACTCAAATTAAAACCGCCACCCCACCAAACATAACCTGTAGGTGCACCTGCTGTATTAGCAGGACTTTCAGAATTGTAGATAAATGTGAGATCAGAATCGGGGTGAAGTTCTCCCACAATATTTCTTGTTTTGTGTCGAAACTGAACTTGTGGATTTGGTATTACTTGATTGGCTTCATCGAGCATTTTAAGTTGCTCAGCTGTGTGATATAAAACTTTGATTTGTGGGTCTTTGAAAAAATTTTTGTAGACCTTAGAGAACTCGCTAACTTCAAAATGTTTATAATTTGTATTATAATGCTGCTCGGGTATTAAAAGATGGGAGTGCCCCATGTCAGGGAAGAAAACGCCTTCGATCACTTTTAATTCAAATGCACGCTCGATATGCCTAGATATGGATTGAACAAAGGTTTCATTGATCTCGACGGGAGCTCCCCATCCTTCACGAATGGGCAAAAGAAGCTTTTTTTCAGATTTGTCCCAGTAGGCTTTTAAAGGAAGCCTTTTATTTGAGAAGTAGATTTCGTAAAACTTCGATATGAGATCTAGTAAATCGTACCCCCAACTAAAATCATTTGAATATAAAGGCTGTGTATTTTGCTTGAGATCGCAGCGCTGTGCGATCTGAGCCATTGAATTAAGTTCTAATTCTTGGGCAAAGACGTTAAGGCTCAATAAAAGAATAAAAATAGCTTTTTTCACTGGATGTTAATAACACTTCAAACATCAATTCCAGCATATAAAAATACTTATAGAAACCATTAGGCATCAGTGGTGATAAGACAATCTTTGAATAAATAGAAAACTGTCACATTTTTATTCATGTCGAGTTCTTCATCAGCCGATAACGCCTTAGACGATCTAAGCAGGCAAGGTCATTGCATAATCAATATAATAGCAATGAGTGTTCTGCTCGTTCGTCTTGGGGGATGAAATGCAACGCAATACTGTTAAAAAAGTATTCATTCACGTGTCTCTACTTGGGATACTTCTTTTTTCTCAGAATTGTACGGAAGGGTTTCAAGTTGATAATAATCAAACCCTTGAATCATTAAATAATTCTGTTAACACCGCTGTATGCACTTCAGGCTCAACTCAAACTGGATACATAATGTCCACAGCTTTGCAGCCTCAGTTATGTGGAAGCCTCATCACAAAAAACTGCATCGATGGCCAATGGGACCGGACTGAAGAATTGGTTCCCACTTGCCAACAACTTTGCAGGCACCCAGTGACTAATGAAGCCGCGGCCCCTGGAATAACTTTAACTTCCTACTCTGTCGCACAGGCGGCCACTCAAGAGCTTTGCAACGCAGCCAGAGTTCAAAGCACTTGTAACCAACTCTCTGGACTTTTCACTCCGGCACTTGGTCTGCATTCCGCCTGCCTTGTTCAAGGTCAAGTTTGTGCTTATGCAAATGGTCCTGGACTCTCAGTACCAACTGGAAATATGACCGGAGCCACTGTCGCAGGATTTACTGCACAATCGGCCACATCACCTACCCTGTGCGGAAGCCAAGTCACAAGAACCTGCCAGGCGACGGGTCTATGGAGTGGATCAACTCCACTGTACACGACTTGCGAGCAAAGATGTTTGCATCCTGATTCTAGCCAGCCTGTCACACAAAATACTGTTTATACTTATTTTACAAGGTCTTCTGGTTCACAAACCGAGTGTAATGCGGCCCGAGTAACTTCCACTTGCCAAGCCAGTAGTGGATTGTTCAGTCCCGTTGTTGCACAAACTAGGTATCAAAGCTGTGCCGTTGTTGCACCACCACCACCTCCGCCGCCACCTCCTTCAACCGGTGGTTACGATTTATCTGCCGCTGTGGCCCGAGTGCCGTTTAATGTTCAGCTACCAGCAAATCCTGTTATTACAAGTGAAGTGATTTGCAGAACTGAGGCTGAGATTTTAGCATCTCTAGCTGTGAACGGACGAAGAACTATTATTGCGCCTGGAGACTACCGTTTTGAAAGCATCACGGTGGGTGGGAACAACAAACACATCGTATTTCAGGCGGGAGCTAGAATGTCTTTGTCGGCATTCTCGGTGTTCAATGCTCAACGTATCTGGATCGAAGGGGCGAATCTTACGACGACGGGTCCTTGGGGATTTCCCGTGGGCACGGTTCAAGACATTCGGATCGAAAGATTGCGCCTGAACGCGCTTGATTCTGCTTTTATTATTTACACAGGCAATCCTACCAATGAAAGAATTTTGCTTCTCAGTTCATCCATCACTGCTGCTTTAACTGGAGGTGCAACGGGTGGTTACAATGATTTCATCGTTGCCAATACTGAGATTATTAGTAATCGCCCTGAAGGCACTAATAATGGCTGGGCGATGCGCTGGTGGGAAGAGGGCTCCACGCCTCCCCATGTGCGCACGGTGTTTATGGATTCCAGGTTCCGTGCTTTACAAAATGTGGTGGTGCGATTTGAGGCCTCACAGGAAAATGGCTACTTCGCTAGAAATCAAATTGAGGGCAATAATCCATTCAGAACAGAGGGGCGCGATAATGCAAACGCCGCTGCTTACCCACTCAACGGCCTGTGGTTTATAGATAATTATCTCTACCCGCTGACGGGTGGTAACGGTGCTGTTATCGTGACTGGTTATCCAAGAACAAGAAACCTGACGGCCACGGGCAATCGAACGGTGGCCCCCAACAGTGTAACAAACGCAGGTTTTCTCACTGGGCAGACCACATGGACAACAAATGATAACTCACACATTTTAACAAATGGTTATCAGCCACCGCCTGTTTGGCAGATGCGGTAGTTCAAGGCTACCGATTTTGTTCAACAAATAAATTAATAACGTTTCTTGAAACGTTAATGCGCGTGCTGACGTCTACAAAAGTATAAGTCTTATCACCAGTTTGTAGCTTATAGGTCGTAAGCTTCTCGCCAGGTATTCCCATTGTGGGTCGAGTCTGCACGACTTTAACACAAACAGGTCCCATTTCTTGGTATAGAACCGATATGAACTCATTTTTAAGTGCTGCGCCTTGTTTTACTGGCTTTACCCTAAGCATTTCGCCGATAAAATTGTAATCTTCAAATGTACATTGAACGAATTTTACGTTTGAATTTTGCTGAGCATAGGCCGTGCTGAGAGCAAATAATACGAGTAATAAAGATTTCATGGGTTCTCCTGGTGTTTGTTGAATCGGGGCGTAGTCTAATTGAAAAGAACATTGATAAACAGTGTTCTCATTTTTGACAGGTAAAAAGGTGAATTCTCAACCTTTCAGTCTATTGTGATACGTGTTTTCAGTTTGAAAACGCTTTCTTGTTTTATGACTGTACCAATAAGAGATGTGAGCTTGATTCGCCATGATACCTACTAGAAAATAGAGCTTTGGGGGAATCCATGGGTACGTCTTTTTTTTCGAAAAGATTCGGTTCACGATTTGTCTTAAGTGGGTTCTTTTCACTAGTTTTACTTTTCTCATTTCAAAATTGTGGCACTCAGTTTCAAGTCAATACCGAAACGTCAGATCTTTCGTCTTTATCATCTGTACAAACGCCGTCTGTTACTTTTGAAAGCACAACTCCAACCTTGATTAATACTCCCACTTACACTTTGCCATTCCGAGTGGCAAATGTGCAAGACTCTGAAGTTAGAAGTATTACGTGTCAGTTCAACCAACAGCCGGTCGTTGATTGCTCCAGCAGGTCACTTGTTTTGAATCAACTTGTCGATGGTGAGCACCGAGTACGAATTGTGGTTGAAACCGTTTCTGGAATGATCGGGGAGACCGTAAGAATTTTTCGAAAAGACTCTACAGCTCCGGTGCTGACAGTCGCTATGGCACCCCTTGCGGTGAATAATCAAACGTCAGCTTCAATTTTAG